>ERZ777003.352-NODE-352-length-93570-cov-18.272095_pt1 | contig 93570 bp, 65 predicted proteins | sample MGYA00374956_ERZ777003 | MGnify/ENA primary metagenome ERZ777003 (study PRJEB29302, sample SAMN06268252) | bioreactor metagenome | isolation source: Joint BioEnergy Institute, California, USA | place: USA:Joint BioEnergy Institute, California, USA | collected...
ATCGGCACGCCGGCAACGATGCGGTGCGCGGCTTGGCTTTCCCAGAAAAGACTAGCATCGGTCCCCTTCCTTGGATATGGTCGCAAGCAAATTGGCGGCCCGCGTCCGATGGGCGCAACGCCCCCTCAGAGGCAAACGCTTCACTGGGACGATTGGCCCGACGCTTGGATTCCCGCCTACCTGATATCCCAAGTGCCGCGACCAGCATGCGGCACCTCCGGCGAGCAGCTTCCACCTCGTCCTCGGAGTCTGGTTATGCGTACTGTGCTGAAGTTGTCGTTGCTCGTGGTTGCCATCGGGATCAATCTGGCTTCAGCAGCCGTGGCTCAGGACGCGGCACCGCTGAAAGCCGGGGCAGCCGCGGTTGATATTACGCCCAAGCAGTTGCCACTGAACCTGCCCGGCGGTTTCGCCGCCAACATGGCCGATCGCATCAACGATCCGCTGCACTCGCGGGCATTGGTACTGCAAAGCGGCGATACAACCGTGGCGCTGGCAGTGGTCGATAACCTGGGCGTGGCGCCCGATGTGATCGAGGCCGCCAAGGAGATCGCCTCGAAGAAAACCGGCATCCCGGTCAACCGGATGCTGGTCTGCTCCACGCACACGCACTCGGCCCCGACCTCGGGCGTGAAGGAAGGTCCGGCTCCGGCCGTCGCTTACCGCGAATTGATCCTCAAAGGTATCGCGCAATCGATCATCGATGCGCATGCGAAGCTGCGTCCGGCTCGCGTGGGCGCCGCCGTGCATCAGTTGCCTGAAGAAGTGTTCAACCGCCGCTGGTACTTGAAGCCCGGCAAGATGCCGCTCAACCCATTCGGCGAGCTGGACATGGTAAAGATGAACCCCGACAACGATCCCGACACGCTGGACCGCCCCGCCGGCCCCACCGACCCGGACATCACGATTCTCTCGGTGCAGGACGAGCGCGGCCGGCCGCTGGCGCTTTGGGCCAACTACGCGTTGCACTACGTGGGCGGCGTGCCGCGGGGCACGGTGTCGGCCGATTACTATGGCGAGTTTGCGCGGATCATGCCGTCGCGGTTACGAGCTGGCGACGACTTTGTAGCGATGATGTCCAACGGCTGCTCGGGCGACATCAACAACAGACCTTTCCTGGTCACCCGGCCGCCACGGGCGCCGTTTGAACAGATTCGCATCGTGGCCCAAAAGGCGGCTGATACCGCGTGGTTCGCCCACCGCAAGATCGAAAAGCACCAAGATCGGGTACCGCTGGAGATGCTTGAGCGCGAGGTGGTGCTGAAGTACCGCCGGCCCACCGAGAAGCAGGTGGCCGCCGCCCGCAAGGTACTCACCATTACCGACGAGGCTGAAAAGGCCAAGCTGCCGCGGCTGGCTGAGCATTATGCCCGCCGCGTGATCGAAACGCACGAGCGCAAGGAGGATACGCTCACCGTGAAGCTGCAAGCGCTGCGGGTGGGCGACCTGGCGATTTGCGGCATCCCATTTGAAACGTTCTGTGAGATCGGGCTCGACCTCAAGAGCCGCAGCCCATTCCCGATCACCATGGTGATCGGCCTGGCCAACGGCCGATACGGCTACCTGCCTACGCCCGAGCAGCACCGCCTGGGCGGTTACGAAACCTGGCTGGGCACCAACGTGGTCCAAGAGGATACGTCGGTGATCCTGGTCGACAACCTCGAAGCGATGCTCAAGGAGCTGGCCGACTAAGTGGCCGCTTAGTCGCGTTTGCGATCGCGGTCCGAGGCGTTAATCAGCTCCACCTGCGGCTGCGCCCGCCACTTGTCGACGGCGCGCTGAAGTACCTCGATCGCCTTTTCCAACTGGACGTCCTTGCCGGCGGGCAGTTCACCCGGCTGGGGCCAGATGATGTAGTGCGGCTCCGCGCCATTGAGTTCCATATCCTGGCCGGTGTTCAGCACGTACCAGCCGCGCGTCGGCATCCGCAGAATGCCGAGGTCCATGATGCGGGTGGCGCCGGTGCTGATCACCGCGCCGGCCGTGGTCACGCCCACCAGCTCGCCACGGCCCAGGGTCTTGATGGCGTGGCTGAAGATCTCGGCGTTGCTGAAGCTGTTCTGGTTGCACAGCACCACGATCGGCTTGTGCCAGGTGGCATACACGGTGCGGTCCTGCGGATAGCCGCGGCCGCCGCCCCGAGGAACCGTGATCGCATGTCGCGGCTGCGTGAGGGCGGTCAGCAGGTGGTCGGTGGTGGAACCGCCGCCGTTTTCGCGCACGTCGATGATCAGACCGTCTTTGCCCACGCCGACGTCATACAGCTCGGCCTCGAACCGGTAGAAGCTGGGCATGTTCATCGCCTGCACGTGCAGGTACCCCAACTTGCCGTCGCTGGCCTTTTCCACCAATTGGCGGTTGTAATCCACCCAGGCTTCGTAGAGCAGATCCCGGGCAGCGCGGTAGGAGATGGGCCGCAGCGTCACCTCGCGCTGCTCGCCCTCGGCGTTCTGCACCTTCAAACGAATGTCGCGATCCAGCGGCCCGTTGAGCACTGGCGCCAGATTGATACCGGGATCGACCAGAGTACCGTCGACAGCCAGCACGATCTCGCCCGGCTTGATCCGGCTTTTCTCGCGATCGGCCGGACTGCCGGGAATGACATCGCGCACCTTCCAGCCGGGCCCTCGATGCGCCGGATCAAACCGCAGCCCGAGGTGGGCCGTTTCCTCGCGCCATGGCTTCGCCGAATTGGTACCTACGTTGAGCTGGGTGGGAATGAAACCCAGGTGCGATGCGTTAAGCTCGCCCAGCATCAGGCTGATGACGCGGGCCAGCGTTTCGGTATCGCCCGCGTTGCGAGCCATATCGGCATACTTGCGGCGGATGGCGTCCCAGTTGCGATGGTTCAGGTTGCCATCGTAGAAGCGGTCGCGCATCGCCCGCCAGGCCATCACAAATGCCGCCTCGCGTTTGCCGGGCAGGTCAACCACCTGGCGAGCCTGGAAGGTGTAGCGGCTCTGCGTGCCCCTGGCCGCATCCAGACTGGCCGGCGCCCCTCCGGAGAGCCATAGCACCTGGTTGCCCGACTCGATCCAGCGGGCTTGCGTGCCCGTGGTTGTGGTGAGCAGCGTGGGCTTTAAATTATCGGGCGGGTCGATGGTGTAGGTGCCTTCCTTACCGTCGATGGTGGCCGTGAAGGCGAGCTTCTTCGAATCGTATTTCCAGAACAGGTTGCGTTCGGTGGGGCCGGGGATATTCACCCGCTGGATGCGGTCGTGGATCCCCTCGAAGTCGATCTTCACCAGCGAAGGATCGTCTTCCTTAGGCTTCTTGGCCGCTGCGTCGTCCGCGCCGGGCGCCGGTGCTTCCACCGGTCGATCATCAGCCGCCGCCGTGGCCGCCGCGGCAGCGGGACCGCTGGCTGCGGTTTTACCGGCGTCTTTCTTGCGGGCCCTGTTGAGTTTCTCCAGGGCTTCCTTGATCTTGCGGTCGCGCGATGTTTCTTCGCCCTCGTCCTTGCGCAGCGTGGCGATGTAGATGTCGATCTCGCCATCGGAGCGGCGGCCGGTGTAGGCGATGCGCTTGCCGTCGGGCGACCAGACCGGATTGTCGTCGTTGTCGGGATGACGCGACAGGTTGAACGGCTCGCGTGAACCGTCCAGCGGCAGCAACCAGATATCGCGGTTGAAGTCGTTATCGTAGACGGCATACACCAACCAGCGGCCGTCGGGCGAGAAATCGTAATCCGGCTCGTTCCACGACTCGAACACGCGGCGAGCCTGCGTACCATCGGGCTTCATCACCCACAGGTCGCCGCGTACCTTCAAAAAGGCCAGCTGCTTGCCGGTGGGATCGAATCGCAGGTTGCTTTCAGCTTCAGGATCGTTGGTCAGCCGCGTGAGCTTGAAGCTGTCGTTCTGCCACCAGTAGCGGCTCGCGTCCGCGCGTTCGGCCCGCCAGATATCGGGCTGCCCCTCGTGGTCGCTCACGAACAGCAGGCTTTGATTGTCAGGGGCGAAGACGAGCGAGCGCTCTTCGGCGGGCGTATTGGTCACTTGCCGCGGCTCGCGCAGCACGGTGTCCATCACCCATACATCGCCGCCGGAGATGAAGGCGACCTCCAAGCCATCGGACGAGAAGGCAACTTCAGACGCCGTTTCCAGCGTGCGGCGCTGCTTGTCCTCTTGCGGGTGATCGCCGGTGTAGCGAATGGTGAGTTTGACCGGTTGCTGATCCTTGCCGGGCTGCAGCCGGTAGAAGTCGAACAGGTGCCGGAACACGATCGTGGAGCCGTCGCGAGAGATGCACGGCAGCACCACCGAATCGTCTTCAAAGAACGTGAGCTGTTCTTCTTGCCCCTTACCCCGCAGGGAACGCCGCCACAGGTTGAACGCGCCGCTCTTGGCGGTCACGTAATAAAAGGCGTCGCCGCTGGGGGCCCAGATCGGAAAACGGCAGCCACTGGGGTCGTTGCAAAGCTGCTGGAACTTGCCACCGGCGATGTCGTACAGCCATACCTGGCTGGCCTGCGTACCGCGGTATCCCTTGCGCCACCACTGGACGCCTTCGCGCGTGAAGAGCAACCGGTTGCCGCGGCGATCAAGGCGGCCGTTGGAGCCGTAGTCGTCCATCAGCAGCCGTTCGGTGTACGGCTCCTCCAACTCCACCCGGAAGAACCGCTCGGCGTGACGCCAGAAGTTATCGCGCTGCGTGCTGACCAGCAGTGCCCGACCGTCGGGATACCAGTCCTGGAGCGAATAGCCTTCGCTATGAAAGGTGACCTGCCGGGGCGTGCCGCCGCTAGCCGGCATCACGTACACCTGCCGGCTGCCGTCGCGGTCGGACGTGAAAGCCAACTGCTTGCCGTCGGGCGAAAACACCGGCTCGGCATCCAGCGCCTGGTGAAAGGTCAGCCGCCGGGCATTGCCGCCCTCGGACGACACCGACCACAAATCGCCTTGCCAGGAGAAGACCAGGGTCTTGCCATCGGGCGAGAGCGCCGGCGTGGATGCAAACCGGATCAGCTTACGGTCGTCGTCTTGAGCGGCCGCGACGGCCCCAAACACCACGACGATCAAAATGCCTGCAAGGAAGGTAGCTCTGCGGTGCATCGAACTCGTTGGGCGTTGAAAAAAACGATGCGCTTGACCGGAATGCTGGCACGGGCAAGCAGCGCCCCTGGCGCCAGCAATTGCCCATCATAATCCGCACGCCGAGGTATTCACGGGCTTGGATGGATGGAATGCAGCCTGCCAGCACACACCACCAGCCTGGGGGGGGACAGCACCCGGTACGGCCGCCACCTAGCAAAAATCCGCTAGAAGCCGCACATTTTCACTGATTGATGCGGCCCGCAGCAGCCGACTGTATGGGTAGCTTTGCGTCGAAGAACCGCAGGGAAGGCCTGATTTGGACGGGCCGCCCGCCTCGGCTGGCTCGCGCTGGCGCCGAGCCACCACCACGTCGGAAACTGCTTGCTGTCAGGAGAAGTGCTCATGTCCAGGCTCTGGTTGGCCGTGGCGGCGTTTGCTGCGTTAACCTCCGTGGCCCAAGCCCGCAATCCCCGTCTGCTCGGTGAAGGTGAGCAGCCGCAGCAACAGCAGCAGTTCTCGATGGGCGAGCTGACGCCCACGCCCAGCATGTGGCTCTACCAGCAGCAGATGTCGCAATACAACGACCCCAAGGCTTCGGTTCGTCGGCAGGCCGAGTTCAATGCCTGGCAGCGGCAGCAGCGGATGGCCGCCCGCAAGTGGTACGGCTTCTCCAACTCGCGGCCTCGCGCGAACCACACGCCGTTTACCGGCTATTACTCTCCGATGTGGGTGGGCACCGTGAATGAGCCGTTCGCCTGGCCCGGCGCCGGCTCCGCTCCCACCGTCATCGTAGAAGAGCGTTCCGAATATCAGCGCTAAGTCGACGGGGCTGGACCACACAGAGAAGAGCAACCAGGGCCGCGGCGCTGTCCCCAACAAGGATAAGCCCCGCGACCCTTGGTTTGCGCGCACGCCCGAATTCCGCCGGCGAGGTGCCGCCCGCCTAGCGCGACGACATCACCAAGGCAAAGATCAGGATCAACACGGCGGCGATCGCCACGGCCACGGCGATGCGCACCCATGAAACCGGCTTCTCGCCGCTGACCTTGCCGGTTTGACCGTTCACCAGGAAGCGATACAGCTTGTTCTGGTAGCGGTAGCTCACCAGGTAGACCGGCAGCAGGCACAAGTCCGACGTGATGTGGCTGAACTCGGTCTGGGTTTGCAGCCCGCGGTAGGTGTCGCCCGGCAAGAAGGCCGCGATATTGGCCTGCTCCTGCTGCTCGAACACCTGCCGGCAGATTCGCAGGGCTTCTTCACGTTCGACCGAGTATTCCTCGCTGAGCCAGCCGGCCAGGTACTCCGGCCGGTAACGCCGCAAGGCCGGCAACTGAAACGGCATGATCCACTGGGCCTGCTCCTGCGGCAAGCCGCGGCTGCCTGAGACCAGGTAACCGTTGTAATAGCGGTGATGCCTGCCTGAGAGCGTCCACCATTCCGTTTCGCGAACGGTGCGTGTCCGGGTGACGCTGCGGCCGTTCTCGATGGTGGTATACGTTTCGGTGCGATACCAGTACTCGCCGATCTGGGCCGTCCACCGGCTTTGGGCCAACATGGTAAACGCCCAGAACGGCAAATACACGCCGCGCATCTTTTCGGCCAGTTGCGCCAGCTTCAAATCGCCCGGCCGAAACCAGTTGTTCTCCTTGATCCACTGGCGGAACTTCTCGACGGCTTCCTCGGGCGTGATCCGAAACCCGATCACAAACTCCGGCGGCTGCCGTCCGGTCAGCTCGGGCGAGTACTCGACCACGTAGGTCGAATCGCAGAAGGGGCACACGTAGCTGCGCTGGCTGGGGTCGGTTGAAACCTTGGCCCCGCAGTTCTGGCAGGCGAAGTAGCGGGCAACGCGCTGGGGCTGGCCGCTGGGCGTTTGGAGCGTCTGTGGCTGCGGTGAGCCGCACGCGGGACAGTAGGCGTCGTGGTCATCAACCGGAGCGCCACAATTCTCGCAATTGTGGCCCGCAGAACCGGCCGTGGTGTCATCAACCGTCGGTACGTTGGCGGTGATCTCCATGCAGCCAGCTTCCCCTTTGATGACCCGCCGTCAAACGGCTGTTGCATTGCACGATCGGTGGCTCGCCGCGTGCGGCGTCATTCAACCTCAACTCGCGGCCTGCGGCTGTTGCGGCTCCTCAATCGCATCCGGCCGCTGCTCTGTGGTTTTACGCCCCAGGCAACCGCGAAGCCAGCGCCACGCTTTGGCGAAGAACCGCCCGGTGACGACCTCCTCGGTCACGGTGCGGCGGTCGGTCGCAAAGTTGTTCCACACGGCCTCGATATAAGGGCCGGAGATCTCGGCCAGCGTGGCGTAGAAACCCTTTTCCTTAATGTCCTGCAAGGCGGCCGAATAGTAGCTGAGAATGTGCCGATCGAACAGGTTGCCGGCCACGGTCACGCCCGACAGCACGCCGCGCCCCACGCCGGCCACCTTGCTGAGCATGTGCATGGTCATGGCGCCGGAGACTTGCAATAGTCCTACGTCCTCGCGCCGGGCGATCTCCGCCATTTCGTCCCACATCCGCTGTATCTCGGCCTGCGGAATCAGTTTCGTGGGATCGATCCGGCGAACGGCATCACGGGCCTGTTCGATCGTTTCGCGCAGGCCATCGATCGAAAGCGGCGGCGTATCCAGGGCGATGGCCGTGTTGCCCGACGCATGCGCCACGGCGTCGAGCAGATCGTCGACGTGGTTGATCGTGCTCTTCTCGTCGATCAGGCCCTGCTTTTTCAGTTCCTGGCTCAGTTCGCGGAGGAACGCGTTGGAACCGTAGGCCACGTCGCTGAGGATGGCCAGCGCCGTCATCGGCGAGATATGGAACGTGAGCAGGCTGGCCGTTTCGACAAAGTTGCCCACCGTCTTGCGGGCGACAAAGTTCTCGATCTTCTTGGCCTGGGCGGCCTCGGGGCTATCGGTCGCTTTGCAGCCTGCGACCCCGCCGACGTCCTCCACCAGAAAGTCGAGCATCTGGCTGACCATGATCTGGTAGGTCTTGGAGTCGCGGAAGGCCTGCGGGATCAGCAGCGACGACGCCTCACGGGCCACGCCGCCCACCAGGCCCACACCACTGCGCAAAGCCCGCTCCGGAATCGAAAGCGTATAGAGCAGGTATTTCTGGATCGCACCAGCGGAAGGTTCATCGGCCGGGACGGTGTCGGTCGGCCCAATCGTTTCGCCCGTGGGCTGACTCGAGATGGCCGGTTCCTTGGGCGGCGGCTGCGTCGTCGCTGTGTTTGCTCCACCAGTTAACGTAGATGGCAGGCTGGCATGATCGGTTGCAGCGTTGGCAGTCTGGGGCCGGTTGCTGGCGGTCTCCTCGCTCATGGGTCGCTCCTTGCTGCCTTGAACTCAGCGGAAAGGCCCTCCGGCCTCCCCTGCCCTACTTACCTGTTCGCTCGGCGGCGACACATATTTCCTGGTGGTTGTGGTGCAACTGCCTGGCTTGCAGTCGCTGATACCCCCAGGTGCGAATGCGGAACAGATACTCGGGTAGCTGCTCCGCCAGGCTCCAATCGAGCAATTTCAGCGTCAAGAGCATTCCGCGGATATTGACCTCCGGATGCGTGACGATGCCCTCCACCGTGTCCAACGTGTACTTGGGGGCAACGTTCATGTCGGCGGCCAGCCAGCGGAACCGGCGAAACTCCCGGCGGCGCACATCGGCCCCTCGCTTGCGAATGTGCGTAAAGTTCGGATCGCCCGCGATGCGGGGATGCATCTCGGCCGGGTCAATGCCGGTGACTTCTAATCCTCGTTCTAGCAGCGCTTGTGCCGCCCCGCCCGGCGAACTGCCGATCTCCACGAACCGCTGCCGAGGCCGCACCGGCAATTGCGACCACCGCAGGGCTTCTTCCATCTTCAGATACGCCCGCGACACCATGTCGGCTGGTTGCCGAATCAGGCAGAAACCGCCGGGCCACGTTCCGACCTCGGTGCCGGCTCGATGGAAGCCCAGCCAGTACTGGCCTTCGTCGATCCGGATCACGTCCAGCACCAGGTCGCCCGGCCGCGTGTACTCGTGCAGCTCAAGATCGGGCCGTGCCGCCCGCAACCGCGCGGCCAGCTCAATGTCCTCCGGCTCCAGCTTCGGCACATACCCGTGAATCCGCACCGGCTTGCGATCGCGGCCGAACACGTGTACCGCCTGGTAGGACGCATCGCCCGCCTGTTCCCAGATGGCCTCGACAATGGACTCCGGAGAACCTTCGATCCCGCCGAGCGAGAAGCCCCAGCTTCGGGCAAAGACGGCGTCCAGTTGCCAATCGACGGTCAGGTTGTGCTGCGGCGGCAGCTTGAACGTCACAAAGCCGGGCCGCGAGAAGGCCGGCTTGAATCCCGGATAACGCCGTGCCAGTTCCTGCTTTAGGGCCAGCTCCGCGCCAATCTGGCACGTGGTGAAGATGAACGCGGGCAGCTGCATGGAGGGCAAACGTATCTGGGAGAGAATGGGTCAAGGAACAAGGAGCCGGGGGTGCCGCGGCGAGGCTCCGCATGCTCCGGCGTATGATGCGTGCCCCGGCTCTGTGAACCGGGCGGCGTAGGCAACATCAGCAAACCAGCGTCGTTCGTTGGTCCGCACAGCGGCCCCTTACACGGCACGGCTTCCGCCGGCGATCCACCGCCGGGTTCATTCTAACGGTCGATGGCCGCTTTGGTCAGTGGCCGCGTTACGCGGCGATGCCTCGCGTCTCTCGCCTCGTACGCCCCCCACACGCCCCACGCCTTACGAGGCTACGCCCCCTCACTTGGACTGGCGATTGCCGTTTGAGCCGTGTTACGATTATGGCCGGCAGGCAGGCCGCGCCTCCCTAAGCTCCGGTTGGACGGCTCCCTTCCGTGGGCAGGGCCTTGCCGCTTTCCCTTCTGACATTGCCCGGCTTTAACCCCGGAACGTTCTGATGCCGCAGCAAACCTTCTCCCGTGCGACGTTGTTGGCCGGTTCCTGGATGGCGGTTGCTACCGCGGTCTTGTTGCCCAGCCTGGCCATGGCCGAGGAAAACTGGCCAGAGTTCCGCGGCCCCCGCGGCGATGGTCACGCCCGCGATGCCAGGTTGCCGCTCACATGGAGCGAAACTGAAAATGTCACCTGGAAGACTGCCATCCACGGCAAAGGCTGGTCCAGCCCGGTGATCTGGGGCGATCAAATCTGGCTGACCACGGCCACACCCGATGGCCATGAGATGTTCGCCATCTGCGTGGATCGGGCGACCGGCAAGCTTGTCCACAACATCAAGCTGTGGGATGTTGAGAGGCCGGCCTGGATGCCGGACTTCAACAGTTACGCTTCGTGTACGCCGGCCATCGAAGCCGGCCGCGTGTACGTTCACTTTGGCAGCTACGGCACCGCGTGTCTGGATACGGCCACCGGCAAGATCCTCTGGCAGCGGCGCGACCTGCCCTGCAACCATCATCGCGGCCCCGCCTCATCGCCCATCCTGTATGGCGACCTGGTGATTCTCACCTTCGATGGTTTCGATGTGCAGTACCTCGTTGCCTTGGATAAGCAGACCGGGCAAACCGTCTGGAAAACCGATCGCAATCTGAAATACGACAGCGATAACGGCGACATCAAAAAGGCGTTCAGCACGCCGACCGTCTTCGCCATCAACGGCCGCGATCTGCTCATCAGTCCAAGCGCCAGTGCCACGGTGGCTTATGATCCGCGCACGGGCCAGGAGATCTGGCGGGTGTATAGCGGCGGCATGAATGCGGCCGCACGTCCGCTGTATGGCAATGGGCTAGTGTATGCCAACTCGGCAGCAGGCGGTTTCCGGACCTTCGCCATTCGGCCCGATGGCCAAGGCGATATCACCCATAGCCACGTGGCCTGGAAGTTTGGGCGGACTTCGCCCAAGCGGCCATCGCTGCTGCTGGTCGACCAACTGCTGTTCATGGTGAACGACGATGGCATCGCCGCATGTGTTGATGCCACGCAAGGAAGCGGCATCTGGACGCAGCGACTGGGCGGCAAGTATTCGGCCTCGCCGCTGTACAACCAGGGCCGGATTTACTTCTTCGACGAGGACGGCGAAACGCGCGTGATCGAGGCCGCGGCCGAGTTCAAACTGCTGGCAACCAATAAACTTGACGCTGGCTGCATGGCTTCGCCGGCTGTTGCAGGCGATGCCCTATTCGTACGGACCAAGACGCACCTGTATCGAATTGAAACACAACCGTAGGCGCAATTCGCCGACTTATAGCGCGCACGCGCTCATTATCTGCTGAAAGCGCCGTGACTTAAGGCCTCAACAATCGACTTAACTCTATAAACGACCGCAGCTTCGGGCAGTTAAGTCAGACTGGCCGAATTCTCGTGGAAATTGTCGTCCGCAAGGGCCCCAGGCCGAAAAAAGTATGGGAAATGCATGCCCCCCGGGTATAATGCCAGCCACCCATTCTCTTCACGCCTTCTACCTTAATCCCACCTGGTAGCATGAAGATTCTGCACACCCCGGCTGCTTCAGTGCGCGTTTGTGCTTCTTGCATGAGCCAGTCCCGGATGGCCTTCTCCACCAAGGTCCTATGGACCGTGTGGTGCTTGGTGTGCTGGCTATTAGCCATGGTGCTAGGCTTCTCGGCGGCCCAAGGTGCAGAGCCTGCCCAGGATGATGCCGCCCGGCCTGCGGAAAAGATTCCGGCTGAGCACCTGGAGTTCTTCGAGAAGGAAGTCCGCCCGCTGCTGGTGAAGCACTGTTACGAATGCCATTCGGCCCAAGCCAGCGAACTCAAAGGCGGCTTGGCACTCGACACCCGGGCCGGCTGGATGGAAGGCGGCGATAGCGGTCCGGCGATCGTGCCGGGCAATCCCGACGAAAGCCCGCTGATCCAAGCCGTGCGGTACGAAACCTTTGAGATGCCGCCGCAAGGTAAGCTGCCGGCCGAGCAGATTGCCATTCTGGAGAAATGGGTCAAGCTTGGTGCCCCCGACCCGCGCGAAGGTCAGGTTGCCCGCAAGTCGAACTCCGGTATCGACCTGCAAGCCGCACGCGAGTTCTGGGCGTTCCAGCTGCCCGAGGCACACCGTCCGCCCGATGTGAAAGACACCTCGTGGCCGTACACCGAGGTCGACGCGTTTATTCTGGCCCAACTCGAGGCCGCGGGTCTGAAGCCCGCCCCCGATGCCGACCGGCTCACCTGGTTGCGGCGCGTCACGTACGACCTGACGGGGCTGCCGCCCACGCCTGAGGAAGCCAAAGCGTTTCTGGAAGACAAATCGCCGCTGGCCTTTGAAAAGGTGGTCGATCGGCTGCTGGCCTCCGACCAGTTTGGCGTGCACTGGGGCCGGCACTGGCTCGATGTGGCCCGCTACGCCGACAGCAACGGCAGCGACTTCAACGCCACGTTCTTCAACGCCTGGCGGTATCGCAACTACGTCATTGACGCCTTCAACCGCGACAAGCCGTACGACCAGTTCGTTCGCGAGCAGATCGCGGGCGATCTGCTGCCGTACACCAGCGATCAGCAGCGTGCCGAGCAGTTGATCGCCACCACGTTCATCAACCTGGGCTCCAAGATGCTCAGTGAGCGGGACAAAGAGAAACTGGTGATGGACGTGGTCGACGAACAGATCGACAGCCTGGGCAAGGCCTTCCTGGGCATGACGCTAGGCTGCGCCCGCTGCCACGATCACAAGTTCGATCCGATTCCCACGGTCGACTACTACGCCTTGGCCGGCATCTTCAAGAGCACGATCACCCTCGAAGGCGAAAGCCAGCGGTACGTTTCGGCCTGGAAGGAAACGCCGCTGCCGATCGCACCGGAGCACGCCGAGGCTCTGGCCGCGCACAAGCAAGTGGTCGATCAGCTCAACGGTCAGATTGCCAAGGCCAAGCAGGAACTCAAGGCCGCTGAAACCCGGCTGGCCCAACTGCAAAGCAACAGCCACGGCGTGCTGGTCGATGACGCCGACGCCAAGAAGGTCGGCCAGTGGACCGAATCGCGTTATAGCCCTAACTTCATCGGCAAGGGTTACATCCACGACGAGCGTTCGGGCAAGGGCGAGAAGTCGGTCACGTTCACGCCCAAGCTGCCGATGGCCGGCAAGTACGAAGTGCGCATCGCCTACGCCGGTGGCGGCGGCCGCGATACGGCCGTGCCCGTGCGGATCCGCCATGCCGACGGCGAAACGCTGATCAAGGTGGATCAGTCGGCGACGCCGCCGATCGATAAGCTGTTCAAATCGCTGGGTACGTTCCGGTTTGAGGCCGGCGAGTCCGGTTCGGTCACCATTAGCACCGAAGGCACCACCGGCTTTGTGATCGCCGACGCCGTGCAGTTCCTCCCCGGGGAGGAGATGCCTGAGGTCGCCCAGCGCGACACGCCCGAAATGGAGGAAGCCCGCCTCGAGATTGAAAAGCTCCGCAAAGAGTTGGCCGCTCTGGAAGCCAAGCTCAAGGACGCGGAAAAGAACGCTCCGCCTCCGGCGCCCACGGCCATGGCCGCCCGCGAGGCCCCCAAGATCGAAGATTGCCAGATCTGCATCCGCGGCGAGGTCAAGAACCGCGGGCCCAAGGTCAAGCGTGGTTTCATCCAGGTGATGAGCAACGGCCCGGTCGAGATCGAGAACCCCGGCCAGAGCGGTCGCCTGGAACTGGCCAACTGGATCGCCCGGCCCGATCACCCGCTGACCGCCCGCGTGATGGTCAACCGCATCTGGCAGCACGTGTTCGGCGAAGGGTTGGTGGCCTCGGTCGATAACTTCGGCCACCTGGGCGAGCAGCCCAGCCACCCGCTGCTCTTGGATACGCTGGCGGTGCAATTCGTGGAGTCGGGCTGGTCGGTCAAGAGCATGATCCGGCAACTCGTGCTCTCGCGTACCTACCGGCAAAGCTCGCAGCACAATCCCAAGGCGATGGAAATCGACCCCGATAACCGCCTGCTGTGGCGGGCCCATCGCAAGCGGCTGCCCGCCGAAGCCCTCCGCGACAGCATGCTGGCCGCGGCCGGCCAGTTGGACCTCAGCATGGGCGAGTCGCCCGTGCAAGGCCTGGGCTACCTGGCCATCGGCAACAACAACCAGAGCTCCAGCGGACGCAAGGCCGACATCCAGCTCCGCAGCATTTACCTGCCGATCATCCGCAACGAGTTGCCCTCGTTCCTGACGGTGTTTGACTTTGCCGATCCGGACATGGTCACCGGTCGCCGCGCCGTCACCAACGTGCCGGCGCAGGCCCTGTTCCTGCTGAACGACCCGTTCGTGAAGCAGCAGGCCCAGGCCACCGCCACGCGGCTCCTGGAAATGGTGCCGCAACCCAAGGAAGAAAGCGAGGCGGCCCAGGCTACCGCCAAGCGGATCGATACGGCCTACCAGTTGATCCTCACGCGGCCGGCCTCGGACTTTGAGGTCAGCCGCGCCGCGGCTTTCATCGAGGCGGTTTCCGCCGAGCAGTCGCCGCAGGACGCGTGGCGGCAGTTCGTGCAGGCCCTGTTTGCTTCGACCGAGTTCCGCATGCTGAACTAGGCGCGCCTGGCCTGCCGCTGCTTTGTCCCACCGTCCACGCCCAAAACAGCCTTCATCGTGACACGGAGTCGATGCCATGCCAGGTTACATTCCCATCTCCAGCGTGTTGTCCCGCCGTCAACTGCTGAAGAACACCGCCGCCGGGTTTGGATATCTGGCCTTCGCAGGACTGACCGCCGGCTCCACCGCCCAGGCGTCGGCCTCGGCCCGACTCCCCCATCACCCCCCCAAGGCCAAGCGGGTGATCTTCCTGTTCATGCACGGCGGGCCCAGCCATGTCGACTTGTTCGACTACAAGCCGCAGCTCCAAAAGGACGACGGCAAGGACCTGCCCTTTAAGGCTTCGGCCAACATCGACGCCAAGCCCACGTTGATGAAGTCGCCGTGGAAGTTCGCCCAGCACGGCGAAAGCGGCCTGTGGGTGTCGGAGTTGCTGCCCCACCTGAGCAAACACGTCGACGATATGTGCATCATCCGCTCGATGCACAGCCGTGGGCAGTCGCACGGCCAGGCCGTGTGCATGCTGCACACCGGTACCGACAACTTCGTACGGCCCTCGGTCGGCGCCTGGGTGTCGTACGGCCTGGGCACCGAGAACAGCAGCCTGCCGGGCTTCATCTCGATCAGCCCGTCCAGCGGGCACGGCGGTCCCCGCAACTACGGCTCGGCGTTCCTGCCGGCCTCCCACCAGGCGACCACCATCGGCCGCTCGGGCCGCTTGGGCGATGGCCGCATTACGAACCTCAGCGGCGGCGAAAGCCTCGACGCCCAGCGGCGGCAATTGGACTTCATCCAGCAGCTCAACCGCGACCACCTGGACCAGGCGGGCCACGATGAGCAGATCGAGGGCGCGATCGAGGCGTTCGAGCTGGCGTTCCGCATGCAGGAAACGGCTCCGGAGGTGCTGGATCTGAACCGCGAGCCCAAGCACATCCACGAGCTGTACGGCATCGGCAAGCCCGACACCGATAACTTCGGCCGCCAGTGCCTGCTGGCCCGCCGCCTGGCCGAGGCCGGCGTGCGTTACATCCAGGTGTCGACGGCCAACGTGTGGGACCAGCACAGCAACCTGAAGTCCGGCCACGAGCGCAACTGCCTGCAGACCGACCAGCCCATCGCCGCCTTGCTGACCGACCTCAAGCAGCGCGGCCTGCTGGAAGACACTCTGGTGGTCTGGGGCGGCGAGTTCGGCCGCACCCCGATGGTGCAAGGCGCCAACGGCCGCGACCACAACCCGCAAGGCTTCACTATGTGGATGGCCGGAGGCGGCGTGAAGGGCGGCCTGGCCTACGGCGCCACCGATGAATACGGCTACTATGCCCAGGAGAACCGCGTGCACATGCACGATCTGCACGCCACGATCCTGTGGCTGCTGGGCCTGGACCACGAACGGCTCACCTACCGTTATGCCGGCCGCGACTTCCGCCTGACCGACGTGTACGGCAAAGTGGTCCACGACATCATCGCTTAAGCGATACCCGGCTCCGATCCGTTGCCATCGCAACGGTACAACCAGCACCGGCTCGTCGGCCCTGCCGCCGACGGGCCGGTTTTTCTGTTGGCAGCGGTAATGCGGGCAGGAACACCCGGTAGGCAGCGTGGGCAATCGCCCCGCGGTGCAGGCTCCCCCGGCACACCTGGGCTAGAGTTGAAGACGCCCCCCGCCTGCGTCGCTCCCACGTGCGCCCCGCCAGTCGGCGGCTACTCCGCCGCGAACGCGTCACGTTACAATGGAACGTACGTTGCCGCCGTTTCCTTTCCTCCCGCCCTTCGAGGTTCCGCATGCCCCGAGCCCTCCACCGGGCCCTGCGCTTGCCGCTTGGCTTGTCGACTTCATCGCCCCGCCTGCGGCGGCGTGTGTTCGTTCCGGTGCTGCTGGCCTCGCTGCTGGCGGCGGCTCGGCCAGCCGTGGCCCTCGATCACGTGGTCTACCGCGACGGCGACGGCGAGAAGCAAGTATCGGGCCAGGTGCAAGTGACCGCCGCCGATGGCGGCCTGCTGCTCTTGGGCCGCGACGGCGTGCTGCACAGCATCGAGCCGGCCAACCTCGTCAGCCGCCAAACGGATGACACGCCCTTTGAGCCGCTGTCCAAGGATCAGCTTGCGGCGGAACTGCTGGCCGCGCTGCCGCCGGGCTTTACCACGTACGAGACGAACAACTACCTGATCGTGCACAACACCTCGCGGGCGTATGCCGCCTGGTGCGGCAGCCTGTTCGAGCGGCTGTATCGCGGCTTTGAAAACTACTGGTCACGGCGGGGCTTCAACAAGCTGCGCAATCCGCAGTTCCCGCTGGTCGCCCTGGTATTCGGCGACAAGGAAAGCTACGTCCGCTATGCCCAGGCTGAGCTGGGCCAAGCCGCCGGCTCGGTAATCGGCTATTACAGCCTGCGCACCAACCGCATGGCGATGTACGACCTGACCGGCATCGCCGGCGCCGCGCGGGGCAGCCGCCTCAACACGGCCCAGATCAACACGATGCTGGCCCAACCGAACGCCGCCCCCACCGTGGCGACGATCATCCACGAGGCCACGCACCAGATCGCCTTCAACTCCGGCATGCACCAACGCTACGCCGACATTCCGCTGTGGCTCAGCGAAGGCGTGGCCATGTACTTTGAAACGCCCGATCTCTCCAACGCCCGGGGCTGGAGCTCCATCGGCGAGGTGAACCGGATGCGGATGCAGACCTTCCGGCAGAACCTGCCGTCGCGGGCAACCGGCTCGCTGGCAGCCCTGCTCAGCGATGACCTGCGGTTCCGCAAGGTGGACGAAGCCACGGCCGCGTATGCCGACGCCTGGGCGCTGTGCTTCTACCTGAACCGGGTCAAGCAGCGTGAGTTCGTGGAGTATCTCAAGCTGCTGTCGGAGAAAGACCCGCTCATCTGGGATAAGCCCGAGGATCGCCTGGCCGAGTTCACCCGCATCTTCGGCGACCTGAACACGCTTGAGAACGAGTTCATCCGGTACATGAGCCGGGTGAAGTGATTGGCCGCCACGGCCTTCAGGCGGCAGCATGTATCGCGGGCCAACTCAGCGGAGCAAGGCCTTTCAGGCAAGCTGCGGAAACTTTTCCGGCACGGGGGCGGCCATAAAACGAACGATGCCCATCGCCAAGCCCAGTGTGGCGACGGGCATTGCTAGCATTGATAGCACTTCGTTCGATCATCACGCCAACCCACGCCTGCGGTTTCCTCAGGCGGGAGCCGGCCGCCGGATCGCGGTGCCGTTTACCAGACCTCGATCTGGTTGGAAAGCTGGCGATCTTCCAGGTAGGGGAAGGCGGCCGTCTGAGCGAGCTGCTTGCAGTAGTAGGTCGCGCAGCGGCCATTGAGAATCACAGTCCCATCCACGACCGTGACCGACAGGTTGCGCACCTTGTCGTTCGTGCCGCGGCGGATCGCGCGTTCCACCCGAGCAGCCAGGAACTCTTCATCGGCGCTCATGGTGCGCGCGGGTCGAGCCTGGTGAATCAAGTCGGTGGATGCGGTGGGAAGGTGTGGCATCAGTCAAACTCCCTTTGCCGGGCGGACGGCCGCTCCCGGCGCAACAAACTAGCGCGCAATGGGCAGGGCTAGTGTTGTCCGTCCGTGAAGTACAAAGAGCCAGGTGGTGAATTCCGTTCCTGTCAGATTCCGTGCGCGTAGAAAAAGGGGTGAGGCGTGCTAAGGACGCTTGAGGCCAGATCAGAGAAGCGTGCCCATCTCTCCTTTAACCCCAACAGCCAATAAACGCGCATCATGCGGAAGCCAACGTTCACAGGGCAACGTTTGGTCCGTAGTCTAGGACTTCCTGATCGATTCTGTCAACCCCCTGCGACCGCGACAGACCTCATTACTTCTTGAGGCGCAGTAGGTTGCATCACTTCCCCCCCGACCACACCGTTGCCCTAAGCGGCACATCCGGCAAGCTTCGCGCACCTTCGCTAGAGCCACTTCTGCTCGCGATACCAGGCTGCCGTTTGAGCCAGGCGGCTGAGCAGATCGGCGCCGACCTTCCAGCCCAACTCCCGCTGGGCCTTCTCCGGCGAACAGGTCCACGAGCCGGCCGCGGCTTCGCGCACCTTGTCCCAGCAGAACACCATCGGCTTGCGCCGCAGCCTGGCCACCCCCTCGGCTCCCAAGGCGGCGCCGCGCACGATCGCCAGCGGCATCGGCAGCACCAGCGGCTTGCGCCCCAGCGCCTCGCCGATCATGCGGCCCAGCTCGCCCCAGGTGACGTGCTCATCGGCCGCCACGTAGTACACGCCGTCGTAGAAGGTGGCGTCGTCCGCCGCCGGATTCAGCCGCTGGCCGCGTGCCGCGGTGGCCGCGAGCATTTCGGCCAGATCGGTCGCGTGGATGATCGAATACCGGGGACGGCTCAACCCCGGCACGGCATGCAGCCGCGTGCGCCAGATGCTGCGGAACAGCGGCAGGCTGGCCCGATCGCCCTCGCCCAGCACCACCGGTGGCCGCACGATGCTGATCGGCACTTGGCCGGCGAACATCCGGGCTGCCGCCTCCGAGGCCAGCTTGCTCCGCCCGTACATCGAAACCGGTTCCGGCGGGTCGCTCTCCACCCGCAGCCGCGTACGCGGCGACACGCCTCCGGCCGCCAGCGACGAGACATGGATTACCACCGGCGGGTTGGACTGGGCGGCGCAGGCTTCGAGCAGATTGCGCGTGCCGCCTTCGTTCACGTCCAGGTACTGGCGCATGTTGAAGCCAGCCGTGCGCCCGGCCAGGTGATACACCACGTCGACACCGGCCACGGCCGCAGCCAGGCTTTCCTTATCGGTCACGTCGCCGATGGCGAACTTCACGCCCAGCGGTTCCAGCCGCGATACGTCGCTGCGCTGCCGCCGCAGGCAGATGACTTCATCGCCTTGCCGCTGGAGTATGCGAACCAGGTGAGGACCAATGAATCCGGTGGCGCCAGTAACCAGGGCCTTGCCCATCGTCTGCCGTTCCTGCGCGTGGACCGTTCGGAAAGGAAGCGGGAATGCAAGCTAGAGTGATTAACTACCACAGCAGACTCAACCGCACAAACGGCAAACCGCGGCGGCACGCGACCGTTTAGGCCAGCGCCGGGCCCAGAAAGGTTTCGACAAACCGCGGCAGCAGCGACTCAGCTTCGGGCGTGTCGCGAGCCGCGCTGCGGAACTGCTCCAAGGTCATGCCGGAAGTCGCGGCCACATACTGTGGATAGGCTTCCAGCCGGGCGAGGAAATCGTCGCGATTCAACTCCGGATGGAACTGGGTGCAGTACACCGGGCGGCCTGCCAGGCAGAAAGCCTGGTGCTCCGCCTTTGCGGAATACGCCAGGCGAATCGCCCCAGGCGGCAGTTCCACCACGTGGTCTTCATGCCCTAGCTGGCCGAGGAAGGTCAGCGGCAAGGCCCCAAAGATCGGGTCACGGCGACCTGCTTCCGTCAGCGTGATCGGCAGAGTGCCGACCTCGGCCCGCTCGACGTCGTGAATGACCCGGCCGCCCAGCGCCCGGGCAATGGCTTGAAAGCCCCAGCACGAAGCGAACGTCGGCTTGCCGCTTTGGCACAGCTCGGCCAGGCCCGCCAGAATCTCATCGAGCCAGGGCGAATCGTGGGCGACCGAGTAATGCCCACTGCCGCCCAGCAGCACCGCATCGCACGTTCGCAGGATAGCGGCATGGGGAAAGCCGGCCAGCAGATCGGCCACGGCGATTTGTTCTTCCCGCACGCGCAAGGCTCGGGCAAATGATCGCACCTCGGCAACCAGCATCGGGTCGTCGAAGTTACGCACCTGAAGCAGCAGAAAGCGAAGCGGTTGCACCATCAAAGATCGCTCGTTGCCACCAGCCGCCGCGCTTTCGGAAGCCTAGGACCAGTCGGCCCACCGACAAAGCAGGCCCCGCTCCCGTGGCGTGCGGCGATTACCAAAGGGATTCCAGCACGAGGTAGCCGGCAGGTTTCATGCCCAGCGCCGCATAGACCTGCTGCGCCGCGTGATTGCGCTCTTCGACGTACAGCCGCACCCCCACCACGTCGGGCTGGCTGCGGGCCAGTTGTTCCACATGCCGGAACAACGCGGTGAACACGCCGCGGCGGCGAAAGTCGCTGGCGACATACACGCTTTGAATCCACCAGATGTCGCCGTTGCGCCAGTCGCTCCACTCGCGGGTCAGCATCAACTGGCCCGCCACGGTGCCATCGACCTCGGCCAGGAAGTAGCGGGCTTTCTGCGGATCGGCCTGCGCGGCCGCCACACCCGCCCGCAGCTTCGGCAGCGACAGCTCTTTGCTCTCCGTTTCCCAGGCCAGGCGACGGTTGTACTCGACCACGGTCTCCAGGTCGGACGGCAGGGCGGCTCGAATGGTGATGGCAAACTCGGACATGGCGCGCGGCAATCGGGCAGAAAACACCAGTAGCGACGCGCATCATGGTACCAGCCGCACGGTGGCCTTGGCCAATGGCTAACCGGGCCTCGGCGTGTCAGACGGTGTTGCTGGACGCTGCCCGACGAAGATAAGCCTCCACGGCCACCAGCAGCCGCTCGATTTCGCGGCGCATGTGCGGCATCAACGGCCGAGCCAGATGCAGCTCGTTATCCTTGCCCAACAGTTCCAGCCGCTGGGCCAGGTCCACCAGCTCGGTCAATTGGAAGATGCGCAGCGAGCTCTTGAGCGAGTGGGCCGCGCGATGGAAGGTCTTAGCGTCGCCGCTCTCCAGGGCATGATCGGCCTGGTCAAGCAGGTGCGGGACCTCCTCGGTCATGGCTTCCAGCACGACCGACAACAGTTCGTGGTCGCCTTCCACCGAAGCCAGGGCCTGATGCCAGTTCAGCTCCAGCGGTTCCAGCGACTGGCCGGTGGCGTCAGTATCGGGCAGGGTATCAGATTCCGGCAAGGGTGTGCTCCCGCTGGGACTTGCGTCGACGGCCGACGGCTGGGTGGGCTGGTCCTGGCGCGCTGGCAATACGGCGTCGGGGCAGGCCGCGCGCAAGACGTCCAGCAGCTCCGCGCGGCGGATCGGCTTGGACAGGTAACCATCCATCCCCGCTTCCAAACATAGCTCACGATCGCCCTTCATGGCGCGGGCTGTCATCGCCACAATCGGCAGGTGGCCTCCCTCGAACTGCTCACGGCGGCGAATCGCCCGGGTGGCGGCCAGGCCATCCATGACGGGCATCTGCACATCCATCAGCACCAGGTCGAATGGGCCTTCATCGTACAGGATATCCAGCACCTGTTGACCATTTTCCGCCACGGTGACCTGGTGCCCCCAACGGCTGAGCAAGCCCAGGGCCAGCTTCTGATTGGCTAGGCCGTCCTCGGCCAGCAGGATCCGCAGGGGCCGCATGTTGGCCGGAACCGCCGGTTCGCCGCGCTGGTCGGCCGGTTCGACGTGCCCCGCGGATTCGCCGTCGCACGCTTCGAGCAAAGCCGCCAACAGTTCCGATTGCTTGACCGGCTTCATCAGACGGGCGGAAATGCCCAGCCGATGACAACGGGCAAGGTCCTCGGGCCGGTTGCCCGACGTCAATTGCAGGATCGGTAGCGTTTCGCCGCCCGGCGTGCGCCGCACGCGCTCGCAAAGCTGGAAGCTGTCGGAGCCCGGCAGCCGCTCATCGCTGATCAACAACGCCACGTCGCCGGCCGCCACATGCCGCACGGCTTCCTCCACGGTCGTGGCACAAACCGGTTTCATCTGCCACGTGCGCAGCAGATGCTCCAGGCAGCGGCGATTAGCCGCCGGGCCACCAACCACCAGCACCTTGGCGCCGGCCAGGGCAGGCTGCGGGAAAACGGGCTGTAGCGCCGCAGGCTGCAAGCCAAACCAGGCCGTGAAGCGGAACGTGCTGCCGCAGCCCACTTCGCTTTCGGCGGTGATCTGGCCGCCCATCATTTCGACCAGCCGCCGGCAAATGGTGAGCCCCAGCCCGGTGCCGCCGTACCGCCGCGTGGTCGAGGCATCGGCCTGGCTGAAGGGATCGAAGATGGATTCCAGCTTGTCGGGCGGGATGCCAATCCCGGTATCGGTGACGGCAAACGCCAACTCTACCGTTTGGACCGGCGGGCCGTCTGCCTTCGGCGCAGCGCTATCGACCGCGGCCGCCATAGCCGCGTCCCGCTGCTGGCCGCTGCGAGCCACGCGTAGCGACACCTCGCCGTGGTCGGTGAACTTCAGCGCGTTGCCGATCAGGTTCACCAGCAACTGACGCAAGCGGCCCGGGTCGCCTACCAGGAACTCCGGCACGTCCTCGTCCACTTGCCACGACAGCTCCAACCGCTTGGCATACGCCCGCTGGGCCAGCGAACGCACGGTATCGCCCACCAGGTCGCGCAGGGCGAACGCCTCGTGCTCCAGTTCCAGCCGGCCGGCCTCGATCTTGGAGAAGTCGAGAATGCCGTTGATGATCGCCAGCAGCGATTCGGCCGAATCGTGGGCAATGTTCAGGTACTCGCGCTGGGTGCGGTTCAAAGGGCTATCGAGCACCAGCTCGGTCATACCCAGGATGGCGTTCATCGGCGTACGGATCTCGTGGCTCACGTTGGCCACAAAATCGCTTTTGGCCCGGTTGGCTTCTTCCGCAGCCAACTTGGCCTGGATCAACTCGGCGTTGGCCTGTTCCAGGCTTTGCGAGTGTTGTTCCAGCACCTCGGCCATGCGGTTGAAGGCGCGGCCCAAGGCTCCCAGTTCGTCGTGCTGGGTGATCGGCACCCGGGCTTTGAGATCGCCTTGCCGCAGTTTTTCGGTCGCCTGGGCCAGCACGCCGATCCGGCGCGAGAGCGATACCGCCAGCGCACCGCAGCCCACGAGCACCAGCGCCATGGCGCCGATCGAGAACATCAGGATCTGGTGCCGCAACGTGCGCACCGGTTGCAGCACGTTGGCCGCCGGCTGATCGACCAGTACTGCCCATTCCATGCCGGGGAAGCCTGCAAACCCGCGCGACGCCGCATACGCCGAGAGCAGTTCCATGCCTTGCGGCGAGGTATGCCAGGCGGTGCCGTCGCGGCGAAACGTCTCGGGCGGCAGATGCTCGGCCACCTGGCGGACTTCGCCCGCCGCCAGCGGCGGTTCGCCCGCAATGTGAATGGCTTTCCCGTCGCGATTCACCAGGGCGATCAGGTGGACGCCGGTGGTGTCGGCGGTGAAGCGGTGATCGAGGATGCTGAACACTTCGTCGATGCTCAGCGAAGCCCGCAGCACGCCCAGCAGTTCCCCCTGGTTGTCATCAATGCGCACGCACAGATAGATGCAGGGATTTTGCCCAGCGGAGTCGTTCACCACCCCCGACACGTAGTAGCGGTTCTGCACCGCGCGGAGCCACCAGTCCTCGTCGTCCTGGCAGTAGTCGTGCGTGCGTCCGCTCATTGCGGCCACGAGACCATAGCGGTTGGTCACAAACACGTGGCGGAACGGCTGCCGCGATTCGGCGCGATCGCTGCCGCGAATATGGCTCAACAGTTCGCTGGACAGCTCGGTGGCCAGGATGCGTTCCATGGCCGGGGTGACGGTTTGCAGATCAACGGCTTGCCAGAGCCGGTCCTGTTCGGCGGCGAAGGCAGGCAGGTCGTCCAGCTCGGCACACTCGCGATTGCTTTCCCGCAGCGTTTCTTGAACGACGCGGCTGCGGCTGTACGCCTTCCAGTGCGCAAGATGGGTGTAGATCGCCCGATCGATCTCGTCCATGATGCTGCGGGCTTGCACGGCCGCCGATTGTTCGATGGCCTGCCGCGCAGCCGCCTCACCGGCGCCGGTGGCAAACCAGCCAACACCAGCGATCATCGCCGCTGGCACGGCCACAATCATCAGCAGTTTGATCACCAGCGGCATCAGCCAAAATGCCTCGCATGCAGGTTCGAACGAAGGCAACGCGTCAATACCAGGCAGCAGCAGGCTGTGCGGCAGGGGCGGTTAGGCTTCCGCGGTTCAGCCCAAGCGTTTAAGCCTTGATGGCCTGCAAGCGCGCAACATCGCGCAGTTCGCCCGATGGGCTGCGCTTATGGCGCCGCTCACCGAATTCCCCCGTGAAGGAGGTCGCGCAGCAGGTGTGCTCTGTTCCTGGTGATGGTTACATCGAGGGTGGATGTGCCCCGCTCTGGCGGTCCTGGGCGGCAGTGGGCACCGCGGATTTTCGCTGCTGGAGGAAGGTCCCCCCTGCCTCACTTCCGGTTCGCTTCCTGACGTGGTGTGTGGCGAGCGAAACGGCTTGTTGCTCCCTGGAAAAGCTCGCTCGCGCAATTTTGGCGGAGTCCGATTCGCCCAGAACCTATTAGAAAGATACGCGTCTGCCTGCGCTGGGGCCACGCCGCCAGAACCGCCCAGGATGCACACCACCTCGCCTGGGGGAAGAACCATCCATGCATTACAGCGCATGGTTGGTGGTCGGCGCCGTTCTGATCCACACAACCGTTCCAGCTATTCCATTCGCGCTAAACGTCGCAGCGCACGTTACCTACGCCCGGCCAACCGCCGCAGTACTGGCAGATTCGCCGGGGTACCGGTAAAACGGACGATACAAGCGGTGGTGGCGAACGCTTCGCCCGCGGTAGCCTTCACGCCCTGCCTCTCTCCGGCCACGGACGATCCGGCATGATGGATTCTGACAGTAGTTTTTCCGCCTCGGCCGCTCGGTCGGATTCCGCGTCTGCATCCTCGATCTCTCAAACTTCCAGGACGGCGATGGCTTATGCGACTGATGGACCGGCGATGCCGGGCACGGCGCGGCGCGTGATTCGCCGGTTGGAACCGTCGGTGGTCAATAAGATCGCGGCCGGCGAGGTGATCGAGCGCCCTGCCAGCGTGGTCAAGGAACTGGTCGAGAACGCGTTGGATGCCGGGGCCACGCGGATTGATGTTTCGCTCGAGCAAGGCGGCGTGGAGCTGATCCGCGTCACCGACAACGGCTGCGGCATTCCGGCCGATCAGTTGGCCCTGGCCATCGAAAGCCACGCCACCAGCAAGATCACGTCGGCCGATGATTTGTTCCGGGTGTCGACGCTCGGGTTTCGCGGCGAAGCGCTGCCTTCGATCGCCTCGGTCAGCCGGTTTCTGCTGCGCAGCCGCACGCCGGATGAGCCCGGCGGCGCCGAGCTGGAAGTGGTCGGCGGCAACGTTGGCCAGGTGGTCCCATGCGGCTGTCCGGTCGGCACCACGGTCGAGGTGCGCAACCTGTTCTACAACACGCCGGTGCGGCGGAAATTCCTGAAAACCACCGCCACCGAGATGGGGCACACCAGCGAAACGCTGATCCGTTTGGCCCTGGCCCATCCGCACGTGCACTTCACGCTGCGTCACAACCAGCGCGAGGTTCACGATCTGCCGCCGGTCAGCGATTGGCGGCAGCGGATCGAAGCCCTGTTTGGCCGCGAACTGGCCGACCAACTGCTGTGGGTAGAAAGCGACCAGCCGGCGAGGTTGTGCGGCTATGTCGGTTCTCCCAGCCTGAGCCGCCCCAATAACCGGATGCAGTACCTGTTCCTCAACGGGCGGTACATTCGCGATCGGGCGTTGGGCCATGCGTTGGTGGAAGCCTACCGGGGCTTGCTCCTGCAAGGCCGCCAACCGGTATGCTTTTTGTCGTTGGAAGTGGCGCCCGACGAGGTCGACGTCAACGTCCATCCCACCAAGCTCGAGGTGCGATTCTCCGACGGCGGCCGGTTGTACAGCCAACTGCTGGGCACCCTCCGCACGCGGTTCCTGTCCACCGACCTGACCAGCCAGTGGCAGCCCCGGGCGGACCTGCCGGGGGCCTCCACGCGGATCGGCGATCCACAGACCGCGGCGTTTGATCCGAACAAAGCCGCCGAAGTGCGGGCGGATTTTGTCGCCTGGGCCAAGGGACAGCTGGGCAACTCGCCTGGTGTCAGTTCCGCAAGTAGCCCCGCATCCTCAGCCGTTGGTTCCAGCGACGACGCCGGACCGCTGCAATTGCACACGGTCACGCGGCAGTCCGAATTGTACATGCCGTGGGACGGCAGCCCGGAGCCTGCGGCCCTGGCCGACGAAGAAGAACTGCCCGACGATGCTGACGACGCGGCCGCCGACACGGAGTCGTTCGCGCCGCCGGCGGGGATCGAGGCAACCAGCGACCTGCCCGCCGCATCTGGTACCAGCGAGTATCGTCCCTCGCTGCCGGCCTACAGCCGCCGGCTGCCTGCCGTGCAGATGCACAACCGGTACCTGGTGGTTGAATCCGAGGAAGGCATGCTGGTCATCGACCAGCACGCGCTGCACGAACGGATCCTGTACGAGCAGCTCAAGGAAAAGGTGCTGAAAGGCTCGCTGGAGAAGCAGCAACTGCTGGTGCCCGAGCCGGTGGACCTCAGCCCCGCGGAAAAAGCGGCCGTGCTCGAGCAACGCGAGGTGCTTTCCAAGTTGGGCATCGACGTGGAACCGTTCGGCGGTGATACCGTGCTGGTTTCCAGTTACCCGGCCATGCTCCGCAACGCGCGGCCGGCCGAAGTGCTGATGGGCGTGCTGGAGGCGCTAACCTCCGGCAGGCCGCTGGCGGCGCGCGACATCGTGGACGAGCTGCTGCACATGATGTCGTGCAAGGCGGCGGTCAAGGCCGGCGACCCGCTCACGCCGGAGGAGATCGACGCCCTGCTCGAACAGCGTCACCTGGCGACCGACGCTCACCATTGTCCGCACGGCCGCCCCACCGCCCTGGTGCTCACCAAGGCCGAACTCGACCGGCAGTTCATGCGCAAGTAGGTCACAGGCTCGGCGGCGCCTTCAGCTTGTGCGTGAGTTACGCGTGCTGCACGCATCTTTCACGCTCACGCCCCCCGGTTCGGGTGATTTTGTGCCGTACCTGCTGGCTGCCGACCATCCAGGCCACGTTACGGCCGTGACAACGCCCCCAATTCCCAGGTTGCGCGCACGTAGTGGATCGCAACCTCTTAAGCTAGGAACATTTGCGTTCGTTCCTCACTGCGCTACACACGATGCGGCACAGTGCTTGCTTGAGCGCTTATCGTCAGCAACTGGGCCACTTTGAGGAACGACCTGCTATGTGGACTGCATCGGCCACCACCTTCGTTCTGATCGCGGAGACCAACGCGTCGCGTCCTTGCTCCGCCGTCGCCATCGCCGACGGTCAATCGTTGGTGATTGGCCGCAGCGACGATGCCGACATTCAAACCGCCGACCGCTGGGTAAGCCGCCGCCACTGCGAGCTGCGCCGCCGCGGTAACCAGGTTGAAGTGCGCGACCTGGAATCGCGGCACGGTACCTACATCAACGGCGAGCAGGTGCAGACGGCCCTGCTCAAGCCAGGCGATGAGCTGTGCGTGGGCCTGAGCGTGTTTCGCCTGGCCCAGCAGCCAGACGCCCTGCATTAACGCCTGCCGCGTTCTTCCCCGCCCCCGGCTAAACCGCTTCACGCGTTTGCCCTGCCCCGCATCTCGCTGCGCCGCACTGGACTCCCCTGTCCTACCTCGCGTGCCTGAACGTGGTATCGCCCGCTCCGCTGGATTAGATTAGTAGCCCTGAGGGGGCAGCAGCCTCGACCGCTGCCCTTCCCCCCTGCATCGCCTGCCGATCCGACCTCCAGGAGCCGCTTGCCATGTTGCTTCGTTCTCCGTCTGCCCCGGCGCGTTGCTCACTTTTGCCCCAGGGATCGCTCCATCGGCTGCGTTACCTAGGCAGGCCTTGTGGCATGGCGGCAGTCATCCTGGCCTTGGCCTGGTCGCTGCTGGCTGGCAGAGCGTCGGCCGATGCGCAGCCAGCCGGTGGCCCGGCTGATCTGATCCTGACTGGCGGCAAGATTCTCACCGTCGACGAGTCGTTCACCATCGCCAGCGCCATGGCCGTGCGGGGCGAACGCATCATCGCCGTGGGCAGTGACGAGCAAATCAACCGCCTGGCGGGCCCCAACACGAAGCGGATTGATCTGGCCGGCAAGACGGTCATCCCGGGCTTGATCGACTCGCACGTGCACCCCACCGGGGCCTCGATGTACGAGTTCGATCATCCGATCCCGCCGATGGAATCCATCGAGGATGTGCTCAACTACGTGCGAGCCAGGGCCAAGGTCCTGCCCGAGGGCAGTTGGATCACCATGCGGCAGGTCTTTATCACGCGGCTGAAAGAGCAGCGCTACCCGACCAAGGCCGAGCTGGACGCCGCCGCCCCCAACCATCCCGTGGTGTTCTCGACCGGCCCCGATGCGTCGGTCAATTCGCTGGCGTTGAAGCTTTCGGGCATCGACAAGAACTTTCAGGAGATGGGCACCGGCAAGATCGAGCGCGACGAGAACGGCGAGCCCACCGGCATCTTGCGGAGCGCGGGGCGTTTCCTGAAGGTGAAGTCGGCCGAACGTTCGCCCACCGAAGCCGATCGCCTCAACCGGCTCAAGCTGCTGTTTGCCGACTACAACTCCGTCGGCATTACCGGGGCCATCGACCGTAACTCCGGCGAGAGCGCGCTGGCCCTGTACCACAAGCTGCTGAAGAACGACGAGCTTTCGGTGCGGCTGGCCGTTTCGTACGGTGTCAACGGATCCGGCAAGATCGAAGCCAACCGACAGAAGCTGGCCGAAATCGCCGCCCATCCGCTGCGGGAAAAGAATCCCCGGCTGAGGATCATCGGCGTCAAAACGTTCCTCGACGGCGGCATGCTCACCGGCAGCGCGTACATGCGCCAGCCCTGGGGCATCAGCCAGATCTACAGCATTACCGACCCGCGTTACCAGGGCGTGCTGAACATCCCCCGCGAACAGTTGCTGCCGCTGGTGGAAGCCACCATCGATAACGGCCTGCAATTCACGGCACACTCGGTGGGCGACGGCGCCGTCCATCTGCTGCTGGACGTGTACAACGAGATCGCCCAGAAGAAACCGATCAGCCACACGCGGCCTTGCCTCACGCACTCCAACTTCATGAGCGCCGAGGCCGTACAGCAGGCCGCCAAGCTGGGCGTGGTGATCGACATCCAGCCGGCCTGGCTGTACCTCGACTCGCACACGCTCGAAGCCCAATTCGGCTACGACCGGCTGCGGTACTTCCAGCCGCTGCAGAGTATCTTCAAGTCCGGCGGCATCGTTGGTGGCGGCTCGGACCACATGCAGCGGATCGATTCGCTGAAGGCGATCAATCCCTACAACCCATTCCTGGGCATGTGGGTGGCAATCACCCGCCGCGGCAAGTGGTACGACGGTCAGTTGCACCCCGAGGAAGCCCTGACGCGGCAGCAGGCGTTGCAGTTCTACACCCGCAACAACGCCCACCTGATGTTCCTGGAAGACGAGATCGGCTCGCTGGAGGTAGGCAAACGGGCCGACTTCGTGGTGATCGACCGCGACTTCTTGGAGTGCCCGATCGACGACCTCAAGGACACCCAGGTGCTTTCGACCTGGATCGACGGCAAGGTGGTGTACGAGCGGAAGCCGTAGCGGCCAGTTCGGCTTGTCTGGCAGAATCGGCACCGCCGGTCTGGCCGGCCGGGCTTAACGGAAAACTTGGGCAAGGAAGCTGCAGCCGCGGAAGCAGGCCCCCTCGTCGAAGCGGGGCCGGCGCGGCACAATGAGGTTGGTTCGATCCACGGTGGCCCCGCGAGCGAGGCCGCCCGGCGCTTGCCCTGTTTCCCAGCATGTCGGACGTTGCTTTCCGCCGGATGTTGCAGCAGTACCTGGAGAGCTTAGCCAGGGCTGGGGTAACCCACATTCCGGCGGTAACGCTGCCGGCCGCCTCGGCCGCCGCTGCCCAAGGTGCCGCTCGCGGCCCATCGGCCGCGCAGACTCGACCAGTTCGCCCGCCGGCGGCTACCCCGGCTGCTGCCGCGACCTCCGAGGCACCTGCTGCCCGTGCTGCGGCCAGCGCCCCGGTCCAACCCGCCGCTCCCCCGCGCGAAGCGGCTGCGATGCCCGCTGCCTCGCCCACTGCCCCGGCAACGCCCGCCGCTGCTTCGCCCCGCCCTGCCACCGTACCCGCCTTTGCCATGCCGCACCTGAGTAAACGTCAGACGGAACTGAACATCCTGGCCGAAGAAGTCAAAACCTGCCAGCGATGCTACGAACTGTGCACGACCCGCACGCAGACGGTGTTCGGTGTCGGCAACCCCAACGCGCGGCTGTGCTTCCTGGGCGAGGCCCCCGGCGCCGACGAAGATGCCCAAGGCATTCCGTTTGTCGGCCGGGCCGGCAAGCTGCTCACCGACATCATCGAGAAGGGCCTCACGCTCAAGCGGAGCGACGTGTACATCCTCAACGTGCTCAAGTGCCGCCCGCCCGGCAACCGCACGCCCACGCCCGAGGAAGCCGCCAACTGTTGGCCGTTCCTGCAACGGCAGCTTGAGATCATCCGCCCGGAGTTCATCGTCTGCCTGGGCGCGACGGCCGCTCAGCAACTGCTCGATACCACGCAATCCATCGGCCGGCTTCGCGGCCGGTTCTATACCTACGGCAGTGCCCAGGTGCTGTGCACCTATCACCCGGCGTACCTGCTGCGTTCGCCCGACAAGAAGAAAGACACCTGGGAAGACATGAAACTGCTGATGAACGCGATGGGCATCGAGATCCCGGAAAAGTTCCGGTAAGCGGCCCGGTGAGCCACGCGAACGCGGGCGTCTTCCCCGGCTTTCCTGGTCCGCGGTGCGGCCCTACGAACTCGTCACCGTTGCCGGCCGGTTGCGCGGCGCCGTGATCACGGCCGTGATCGCTTGCCACGGCGTTTGGCTTCGCAATGTTGCGACCAGTGTTTGAGCGGCCGCTTCATCGGCCGTTAGCGCCGCCAGCGTGGGTCCCCACGAGCTTTGCGCTACGCCGAGTGCTCCGGCTGCCCTGGCTGCTTCGGCCAGTTGCTCCACGCGCTGGCTGGCATACACACCGCCTTGCTGCGCGGCAAAGCATTGGCCCGCCAGCCGGCCAAAGCGGTCGATCGCCGCCCCAAAGGCCGCGGCGTCGCCCTCCTGCGCCGCCGGCACCACGTTCAGCAGCGCCTCGTGGCATAGCTTGTCGGTCAGTTCGCGCGGCACAGCCGGCATGCGTCCAAAGGCGGCCACCTCGGCCTCGCCCGATAGCCCCGCCTGCCCAGCCGGCGTGAGCAGCACAAACCGCCAGGCCTCCGGTAATGCCACCCGGGCAACCAGCGGCGAAATGACATCATCCGCCCGCTTGCCGGCTTCGACGATCAATCCCCCCAGAGCAAAGCCGTGGATGCCGACTGCGGATCGCCGGCCGCGTCCCAGCAGCCGGGCCAACTGTTCCACCGGCAGCGGTGTTAAGCCCAGCAGGGCTTCCACACCTCGGCCCACGGCCAGCGCCGCCTGGGTCCCCACGCCCAGGCCCGTATGCTGCGCCGGCGCTCGTTCCACGCGCACGCGAATGGCTTCCACGATTTCGTCGGCGAGGCCCAGCGGCGTGGCCAACTGACGGATGAACGCCCGCGCGCGCTGCGTCAGCGGAACGGCTTCGTTCTCAGCGTGGGCTTCGTGCAGCGACAGTTCCAGTTGTACGCCCGGCCGCTCAACCATCACGCCCAGGCCGCCAAACTGCCGCACGTCGGTCCGGCCGAACGAGAACATGCCAAAGTGCAGCCGGCTGCCGGTGGTGATCCGTACCCGCCGCGGCCTGGCAACAGGCTCAGCGTGGCCGGCGGCGCGATCTGGCATGGCAAAAGGCTCAAGCATGGTTGGCCGCCTCGACAGCTTGCCGCACGTAGTCCACCAGAAAATCGAACGCGCGGCGTTCGGCCGGCCCGGCCGTTTTATCCACCGGCACCTGCAAACGTTCCAGCTCGGCCAGCACCTGCTCGTGCGGCAAGAACTCCAGCCGTGTGGCCAGGATGGCCGCTTCGATCACCGCGTGCTTGGCCCGATTGAATCCGAAGAAATCGCGCAGCCGCCCCGAGGCCGTCACGGCCGCCTCGATGTGCGTCCGCGGCTCGCAATCATCCAGGTGCGTGACCTCGAACGCATACCACCGGCAGGCCGATGCAATGATATGGCCATCGACGCCCGGCACGGTGAGCATCTCCGGCATGCCCTCCAGGCGATTGACGGCGGCCCGCGCCATCAACTCCACGTCGTCGGTCACGTGCAGCACGCCGCGGCCGTGGCGTTTGAGGTTGGCGTACGTCTGCGAGGTTCGATACGGCCGCAGCACCAGCGTGCGAAACGCCGGATCGACGATCGGGCCCATCGGCGCCACGTTCGGGCTGCCGTCGGCATTGGCAGTGGTGACGATGCCTTCCAGAATCATCGGGCTACAAACGATGGAGCCGATCGAACGATAGTATGGCCCACGGCCTGCCGCGGCTGCGGTGGATCAATGGCCGCCACGGCTGCTACAGGCAGACGCCAGCCCACAGCCCGAACTGCAACTGCCGCACCCCGAGCCCGCGGCTTCCTCGGTGCCGCAGCCGGGACCGCAGCCCTGTGCGAGCGTTTCAGCAAACCGGCGGAACTGCACCTGGGTGTCGTACAGTTCGGCCAGTTCGCCGGTGATCTGGTCCAGCTCGGGGCACGGATCGCCCAGAAAATAAAACACCAGGTTGCGGCCGTCAAAAAGTTGCTCGACGTCCATCAGCACCACCGGCAGATTCAGCTCAGCGATCCGCGCGGCACAGGCGGCATACGCCTTCTCGCGGTGCATCAACAGCCGGGCTTCGAGCAGTTCATCGGCCGTGGTCATCCGCCGCAGGATCTTGCCGTCGGCCAGGTGCAGGGGAACTTCGTCGGCATCGGACAGAACTTCGCCCAGCTCCAGGCCCCGGGCGGTACGTGTCACTACGCGGCAACCACGGGGATAACGCGTGCCATCGTGGCCGGCGTAGAACCGCCCGACGTTGCCCATCGCTCCGACGCGAACCAGAAAGAACCGATCCATCCCACACCCGTTACAAGCGCAAGTTTGGCCCTGTTGCCGCGGTAGCAAGCCATCATCCTGACGTGATGCGTGCTACCGCAGCTATCTGGTTCATTGTCGCCAACACGCCAGGGGTTGGCAAACGCCGCGGGCGAGATGGCGGCGGTGAGTGGGCTACGGCTCGGCGTACGGCAACGAGCCACCTTGAATGCCGGGCAACTCCGCCGAGCGCAGCGGAGCCTGGCACCGGGTAAGGCGGCTGGCGGACGGTCCGGCCCCCGGCGGCCCGGCGAACTCCAAGGCACTACGCACCAGCCCTTCGATCGAAAGCCGGTTGTACTTGAGCGGCCGCTCCTGACCTTCTGGATCGAACCAGCGGATTTCGGCCATGCTGTCTTCCAGCACCGAACCTTGGCCGCGCCAGCGGAAGGCCGGCAGCCAGTCCTCGCTGGGGTCGGGCCCTGCAAAGGTCAGTAGCGCCCCCTGCCCTGCGAACACCGAATCGCGGCTCTCCAGCAGCACCGCGGCCGGGTTGGCTTCCACACGGCGATAACTGCACTCCAGCACCGCCGAAGCCCCACGCAACGTCGAGCGTTCCAGGTTGATCGCCAGCGGCTCGTCGGCGCCCGGGCAGCGATTCAATTGCACCAGGGGGCCAGGCCCCAGATGCAGCGTGCCGGTGGTGCGAACCGACATGACTCCATAGGTCTGCACTTGCACGCCCGTTACGTTCTCCAGCACCGAGCGGTTGATCTCCAGGTGTCCGGTCGGCAGCGTGGCTAATCCTCCGACAATCGCTCCCTGCCAACGAATCGCCGTAGCCGCATGCTTGCCAAACGCCCGGAATCGGCAGCCTACAAATCGAGCGGACTCCATCCGCAGGATCAACAACGCCGAGTTCTGCGTGCCGGGCAGCGGTTCCATACCGGCCGGCGGCCAGATGAAGTCGATGCCTTCGAACTGGATCTGGCGACCTTCAATTACCAGGCCTTCCAGCGGCAGTTCAACCACCGCCCTGCCCGACTCCGCCCGAACCGTTTCGATGCCATCCAGTTCACCCGGCTTCAACCGGTTCACGGTGCCTTCCGGCAATAGCACCGTGCGGAGCGTATCGGTCGATCGGCTGGCCGAAACAAGCCGCGCGTCAGGCCGCGTGCCGCTGATCGGTTCATTGGGTTCGTCGCCGGTCATGGCCGGATCGTTGTTGTCCGCTGCACCATTGTCCGCAGGGCGATTGCCTTCGGCCACGGCAACCGCTGGAGGGGTTCGTTCGTCCCTACCATGCGTGCTCGGTGTTTCTCGTTGGGCCACCGCGGTGTCTTGCTGCGCGCGATTGCCGGTCAGCCACGAACCGATCAGCACGAGTGTGGCCACCGTGGCGGCCGCGGCCAGCCCTCGATAGGGCGACCTGCGCCGGGGCGTACGCATCGGCCGATAGAGCGACCGCGGCGCCACCCGCATCGGTTCTCGCAAGCAGCGCCGCAGGAGTGCCTGGCCGGCCGAGGTCGAAGGCCCCAGCACCTTGACGATCTCGGCAAACGAGGTGGGCCGTTCGCTCGGTTCATTGACCAGCAACTTCCCAATTACGTCGGCGAGCGTTTGCGGCAGGTTGGGAGCCAGGCGGCGCACGTCGGGAATGTTGCCGGTCTGGGCTGCCCGCATTTTTGCCAGGGCACTGCCGCCCGGCAGCGGCGAACGCCCCACGGCCAATTGCCACAACAGGGCCCCCAGCGCGTACAGTTCGCTGGCCGTATTGGGCGGCGTGCCGCGTTCCAATCGCTCAGGGGCCAAGCCATCGTAGGCTTCGGCCGGCAAGTCGGCGGCGGCGAAGCTTTCCGTAGGACGAACCGCAGCCCGCCAACCTGCCATCGGCAGTACCACGTTGCCGTTGCGCTGGATCAGCAGTTGATAGGCCGTGATCTCGCCGTGCACCAGGCCCGCTTTCTCCAAGGCGGCCAGTTGCGCGGCCAACTGCCGGGCAATTTCGAGCACGGCTTCCGGCGGAAAGCGGCCAAACTCGGCCAGCCAGTTGGCGGCCACTTCGCCTTCGACCTGACGGCCCACGGCCCAAAGGCGGCCGCTGTCGTAGCCTGCCCGATGCGGTACATGGGCAGCCGTCCCCAACCGCGGCGCGGCATCGAGCACCGGCTTGAGCCGGGCCAGCGCCGCTTGGGCGTCGGCCTCGTTCATGTCGCAGGCTACGAATCGCAGCGGCTTGCGCTGTGCGCGGCGCGTGGCCGAGACTTCGTTTGCTGCTTCACCGGCGCTGCCCGGCGGCACTTCGTACACCAAGTAGCTGGTGCCGCAGCCGTAGCTGCTCATGCGGGCGGCGATAAGATACGGCCCCACGCGGAGCCGCTGCCCGCGATGGTGGTGCAGTTCGGCCGCCTGATACGCGGTGATGGCCCCGCACTGGGCCAGGGCGTCGATCCACACCGAATCGAACGCCGGCACACCGCGAGCGAGCTTGCGCACGCGCGGTGCCGCCCGCGCAAGCTCACGCTGCCCGGCCAGATTCAAACTGGCCAGGGTCTGCATCAGGCTCGTGGAAGGCAGGTCGGCCATGGCGGGTTGGGCCGGCGATGCTGGGTCGGGGAACAGGCCGCGCTGTGGAACTCGAGACGTAGAGCGTGCGGCGTGCGGATGTACGGGAATCTACACACGCACGCCGCCGCTCGGCGCCCGGATGCAGGACGTGCTATCATAAGCGGCTGTGGCCGACAAGATCAGTCGCACGCCGGGCTGCAGCCGCTGCTAGCACCGCGTCTGCCGCTAGCGATCGCTCCGGCCACGTTTCGCAACCTTGCCGAGACCGCCCGTGATCCTGCTGATCGACAACTACGACAGCTTTGTCTTCAACCTGGCCCGGTATCTGGAGAACCTCGGCCAGCCGACGCAGGTGGTCCGCAACGACCAGATCAGCCCCGACGACGTGGCCCAATGCAACCCGGCCGCCGTGGTGCTATCGCCGGGGCCATGCACCCCCAACGAAGCCGGTTGCTGCCTGGAAGTCGTCCGGCGTTACACCGGCGTGATCCCGATCCTAGGCGTGTGCTTGGGCCACCAGACGATTGCCCAGTCGCTGGGCGGGCAAGTCGTGCGGGGCACGCCGATGCATGGCAAAGCCTCAGCCGTATTCCACCGCGGCGAAGGGCTGTTTGCCGGGTTGCCATCGCCGTTTGCCGCCGGACGTTACCACTCGCTGGTGGTCGAACCAGCATCGTTGCCGCCGTGCCTGGAAGTAACAGCCTGGACCGAGGACGGCACCATTATGGCCATCGCGCATCGCGAGGCGGCCGTGTACGGTGTGCAGTTTCACCCCGAATCGATTCTGACCGAGGCCGGCTATCCGCTGCTGGCCAACTTCCTGCGGCTGGCGGGCCTGGAAGTCGCCCAAGTGCCCGACATGGCCGGGGAACTCCAGCGTCCTCCGGCGCGTCCACCCAGTGTGCCGATGACGCCGATCCCGTATTGAGCGCATCCGAACTGCCAGCACGTGCCCAATCAAGAACGAGGCCCGGACGCGCACATCCGGGCCTCGTTTGGTTGGTCGCTAATCCACCGGATGCAAGCATCCGGGCTACCGTGGCTAGTTCTTGCCAATCGGGATGGCGAAATCGCCCTGCATGTTCCGCCACACGCTGTGGATGTGGTTGGCCGGGTTGCCGGCGGAGTCGGGCTGCACGTTCACGAACTCGATCAGGAACGTGGGGCCCTGCACCCGGTAGTAATGGCCGATGCCCGGCTTCAAAGCGCCGGCCCAGGCAAAGTGGATCTTGTCGAAGCCGGCTTCCTCGATCTTGGCCAGTTCCTGCTCGGCGGTGCGACGCGGCATGTTGTTGGCGTACACCTCGATCAGCTTCTTGAGCGTCGCCTTCTGCTCGCTGGTCAGTTTGGCGGCGGCGATGCCTTCGGGCTCGGTTTGCGGCGGGTGCTGCTCGCCGCCAGCACGGATGTCGGCCGGTGCCTTCTCGGCAATAATCGCCACGCGGCGCTGCTCGTCGTTGAGCGAGTTCACCAGTTCAAAACCCAGCAGTTCCTCCTGGGCCAGCACCCGGGTTCCCTGCGCGGGGCCCACGCCCACGTTGCTGCGGACCTCGGCGGGGTTGGCGCCAAAGAAGGCCGGCGTGTGCGCCACGATACGGCCGTCTTCCACCACGAAGTTGAGCGACAGGTGGTGGCCCTCGATGCTCAGGCCCCACTTACCTTCGCCGGGCGTGCCGAAGATGGTGAAGTAATACCGCAGGTGATCGCGGCGGAAGCGGCCCCGTTCGCCTTCGAGCTTCTCGAGGATCTGCTCCAGGCTCATGATCGTGGTGGCCTTGTGGTAGCCCACCTCGCTCAAGCAACTGGCCAACAGGTTGCGGGCCAACTGCCGCTGCTGATCGTTCATGTCGCGCAGTTGCAGGCCCTTGCGCTCGTTCTTGGGGATGAAGTGCCAATCGAAGCGATGGGCGCCGGTGTAATCCATCACGGCGACCTCGCGCTGCTCCGGCGTGAGCGACTTCAGGAACCGTTGCGCGGCCGCCTCCATTTGCGGGCCGCCGCTGGGATGCTCCTGTTTGAACGCGTAGCCCACGGCCACCAAGCCCAACAGCAGTGCCAGGGCAAACAGCGAGTTTGCGCGAATCATGTCGGTGAACTCCTCATGTCCCAGAGGGTGGGGTTCTTCGATGCGTGTAACGGGTTCAGGGGTCCCCGCGCACGATCCGTACGCGCGGGGGGCGTGTTCTCCGCGCGGTGCCAGTGCGGCCCGCGGCGACAGTTGCGACCTTAATTGCCTGGCCTGCCTTTGTACAGCTTTCGCCGCAGGTTCTGGTTGTACAGCGTGAAGTTGCCCTCCACGCCCGGATCTTCCTGCATCAGTTGGTGGAAGGCGTGCATCTTGGCGTCGAGGTTGTCCAGGTAGTGTAGCGCCAGGGCTTCCAGCGTCATCGGCAACTTGGGGCTGCCGTATTCGTACTCGCCGTGGTGGCTCACAATCATGTGCTTGAGCCGCAGGGCCAGTTCCTCGGGGAAGGTTTCGCCGCTGAGCCGCTCGGCCTCGCGAATCTTCTCCTCCAACTGGCTCACGCCGATCACCAGGTGGCCGATCAACTGCCCCGTGTCGGAATAGCCGAAGCTCTTCTCGTAGGTCAGCTCCTCGATCTTGCCCATGTCGTGCAAGAAGCAGCCCATGATGAGCTGATCGCGGTCGATCTGCGGGTAGAAGGGGCAAATGGCCGCGGCCACGTCCATCATGTTGACGATGTGCTCCAGCAGCCCGCCGTGATAGGCGTGGTGGTGCTTGATCCCGGCGGGTGCCCGGCTGAGTTTGCGCATGAACGTTTCGTCCATGAGGAAGCACTCGGCCAGGTTGCGCAGGTGCGGATCGCTCATGCTGCGGAGGATCTCGCTGAGCCGCGTGGCCAGGCGGTCGATGGCCTGGGGGCCGAGGCGGAAAAAGTCGGCCTCGTCGATATTGGGGTTATGTGCCCGACGCACCTTGCTCGCGATCACCTGCATCGAGCCCTGGTAGAGCTGCGCGGTCCCGCGGACAGCGACAAAATCGCCCGGCTCAAAACTGCGGTACGTTTCTTCATCGGCGTTCCAGAGCAAGGCGCTGATCGTGCCGGTGCGGTCGCACAAATCGACCTGCAGATACAGATCTCCGTTGCGATTGGGCCGAAGCTGCTTGCTTTGGGCGAGAAAGATGTCGTCGACAGGCTCTTGATCCACCAACTGGTTGATAAACCGACGACCCATGCCAGATATACTCACTCTCTATGCTTGAAGGAACGGCTTTCGGCACCGCCTGCGCCGATACCTCCCGCGCCGGGCACCTGCCAGCGACGCGAGCGGTAGCATTCTACGGCGGCTCCCCCCAACGCGGAAGCTCCGAAAGTGCTACGAACGCCGGCCGGTATTTTAGCAGCCCGCCATCCGTAATTCCCTCCAAACACGTGTTCCGGCGATGAAAGACGGCGGCCGGGCCGGCGCCTGGTGTCAGTCGCCTTACGGCCGAGCGGCCGACACGCCCAGCAGCGCAAAGGCCGAAACCACCAGCGAATGCCGGATCGCTCCGGCGGCAAGCAGCCGGGGCACTTCGTCCAGCGGGTACAGCACCACCTCCACATCCTCGAACGGATCGAGCATCAGCTCGCCCACCCTCTCCACGTCGCGGGCAACAAACGAATACGTGCGGTTGTTCTGGATGGCTGGGTTCGGGAACACGAAGCCCAATTCTTCGACCGCCTGGGCCGCATAGCCCGTTTCCTCACGCAACTCGCGGAGTGCCGCGGCCGCCGGCGACTCGCCCGGATCGATCATCCCGCCGGGTACTTCGAGCGTGTCGCTCCGCACGCCGTGACGAAATTGCCGGATGAATACCACCTGCCCGTGGGGCGTGATGGGAATCACGTTCACCCAATCCGGACAATCCAGTACCACGAAGGGGCGAGGTTCGCTGTCGCGCAGACGATAATGATGCTCATGGAGGCCAAAGATGCGGTGGTGCGAAACCTCGCGGCATGCCACGCACTCCCACGCGCCGTAAACGCCGGCAGTATGCGCCGGCCGCGTGGCGGAAGGATCGTCGCCGCCTTGCGCCGGCGGTTGCTGCGGTGGTTGGTTGCCGGTTGGGGGAGTCGCGTGATGATCGTCCATGGTGGTCCTCGCCTGTGGCCTTGAGCGGGCGGCCGAGCGCGGTTGAGCGGGCTCTGCCAGCAGCTTATCATGCCCTGGCGGCGCGACAATCGAGCACACGGAGGATGAAGTGACCGACGCCGGGCAGACACCGTCAGCAGCCGCCCCCGCCAGCGCCTGGCCGGCAAACGACACCGTCGCCGAAAATCCCGATTACGTGTCACGCCAGTTGATCACGTACATCGGCAACAAGCGGGCGTTGCTGGGTCACATCGGCCAGGCCGTGCAGCGTGTGAAACAGCGGTTGGGCAAGCAGCGGCTGGCCATCTTCGATGCGTTCAGCGGTTCTGGCGTGGTATCGCGGTTCTTCAAGGCGCACGCCTCGCTGCTCATCAGCAACGACCTGGAGGACTACGCCGCCGTCGCCGCGCGGTGCTACTTGCGCAATCGCAGCACCGTGGATCTGAATGCCTTGCAGGCGACCGTTGACGAGTTCAATCGCCGCGTCACCACGGAGCCGCTGCCGCCGGGGTTTATTGAAGAACTGTATGCGCCGCGCGATGAAGCGAATATCACGCCCGAGGATCGGGTGTTCTATACCAAGGACAACGCGCGGCGTCTGGACAACTACCGCCGCCTGATTGATACGGCGCCGCCCGAGTTCAAAGACCTGCTGCTGGGGCCGCTGCTCAGCAAAGCCTCCATCCATGCCAACACGGCCGGCGTGTTCAAAGGCTTTTACAAGAACGGTAAGACCGGCGCCGGCCAGTTCGGCGGACGCGGAGCCGACGCCCTGACGCGCATCCTGGGCCGCATCACGCTGGAGGTTCCCATCCTCAGCAACTTCGAATGCGATTATGAAGTCTACCAGGAAGATACCAACCAATTGGCGCCGCGGCTGCGAAACCTCGACCTGGTTTACATCGATCCGCCGTACAACCAGCATCCGTATGGTTCCAATTACTTCATGCTGAACCTGCTGGTGCATTATCGGCGGCCCACGCAGATCAGCCGCGTGGCCGGCATTCCCGCCGATTGGCGGCGGTCGGGCTACAACGTACGGGCTCAATCGCTGCCGCTATTGACCGAGCTGCTGCGTTCGCTGGATGCGCGATTCCTGCTGATCTCGTTCAACAACGAGGGCTTCATCACGCCGCCGCAAATGAAGTCGCTGCTGGATAGCATCGGGCATGTTGAAACCTTTGAGGTGCCGTACAACGCATTCCGCGGCAGCCGGAATTTCAATCATCGGCCCATCCATGTGACGGAGCAGTTATTTCTGGTGGAGCCCAGATAGGGGGCCGCCGCATGCAAGCGGGCCGAATAACAATCGGCGGCACGCTTTTTTCTCCCACATCCCGGCTGGGGGGACGGCGACGCAGGCTCCACACCGGACCAGCCCGCCGGCGGGTGGAAGGATGCCGCCGTTACTTCCAGCGGGAAGATTCGTCGGTTACGTTGTTCCCGACAGAGAGGCTGGCGCCGCGGCAGCCCTTGCGCGACGTCCATCACTGCGCTTGCACGCCACGACTGCAATGTTTTTTCACGACAGCATCGAGTTTTCGGTCGAGTCGTTCTCGCACCGGGTGCGGCTCTTCCCGCTGCCCGATTTGGTGATGTTCCCTCGCGTGCTTCAGCCGCTGCACGTGTTCGAGCCCCGGTATCGCGAGCTGCTGGCCGATGCCCTGGAGGGCGACCGGCTGATCGCCATGGCTCTGTACCGCCGGGCGGACGATGCCTTCCGGGAAGGCAAGCCGCCGCTGTTTGATACCTGCTGCCTGGGGCGCATCGCCCACTGCGAAATGTTGCCCGATGGCCGCTCCAATCTGATGCTGGCCGGCCTGCGGCGGGTACGGATCGTGGCCGAGTTGAGCACCAAGCGGGCGTACCGCGAAGCCCACGTCGAAGTATGCAACGACGTTTACCCGGCCGACGGCGATGCCGATCGGGCAGCCCGGCACAACCGGTTGCTGGAAATCTTTCTCAGCCGCGTCATCGGCGAAAGCGACGAGCGGATGCTGCGCGACCTCTCGCCCGAGCGGATGCTGCTGGGCGCGCTGACCGACGTGGTGGCGTACACGTTGGCCCTGGAAACGCACTTCAAGCAGCAACTACTGGCCGAATTGGACGTGGACCGGCGTGCGTCGCTGCTGCTGCAGCGGCTGGAAACGCCCAAGCAGCAGCCGACGGAACGGAAGTTCCCGCCCGACTTCAGCCTGAACTGAACCGGCCGATTACTCCTTGGCCAGCGACACGCAAACGATCTCTTGATCGTTGCGGGCGAACAAACAGCGCTGGGCAAACGCCGGATGACTCCAAACCACCGGTCGGTTGAAGGCCTCGTTGGTGGGCTTGAGCACGTGGAAGCGGCCGATCTCGTCGTAGCCTTGGCGCGTGATCCGGGCAATGATCAAGTCGCCCTGCTCGTTGAACAGGAAGTAGCGATCACCATTTTGCACGAGGAATGCGGTGCCGTGACCGGCGCGGCGATCCCCGGTGGTCGGCTGGAAGGTTTGCCAGAGCCGATCGCCCGTCTTGAGATCGACCGCGATCAAGGCTCCGGTCCGGCAATCGACACCGTAGATCGTTTCGCCCTCGATGATGGGCGTGCTGTTGGCGCAGTACACGGCGTTATCGACCTTACCCCGCCAGACCACCGAGGCATCGGGCTTGTCCTGGCTCAACTTGAACAGCGCGCCCACGTTGCCCATGCCGCTGGCAAACAGGTAATCGCCCGCCTGCCGCGGAGCCGTGATCGACATGCCGTAGTCGGGCTTGAGCGGCTGCTGCCAGTAAACTTCGCCGGTATCGGGATTCAGGCTGTAAAGCTGATCGGGCGGCCAGATCAACAACTGCTTGCGGCCGGCGGCCTCGATCATGGTCGGCGGGGCATAGCCGGGCTCCTCGGCCGTGAGGGCTTTCCAGATTTCGCGGCCGTTGTCCTTATCGAAGGCCACGACCAGGCTGCCCTTTCCGCCTACGACGCAGATCAACTTCTGACCGTCGACCAGCGGCGCGCTGCAAAAGCCCCAGATGGGAGTTTCTGCGCCGTAGTCCTTCTTGAAGTCGCGTGCCCAGATCCGCTTGCCGGTAGTGGCATCCAGACAGCGGAGGAAGCCCTCGGCACCGAGCACGTAAACCTTGCCGTCGGCCACCGTGGGGGTCGCGCGGGGGCCGGCGGCGTACGAGAGCCGGTACTCCACCGGTTCCTCATCCTGCCACAGCAGCTTGCCCGTGGCTGCATCCAGGCACAGCAGCCGCTCGCGGCCCCGCAGTTCGTTGCGGCCGGAGGGGCTGTTTTGCACTTCGCCTTCTTCGACGACCAGGTCGGGCACGTACACTCGGCCATCGGCCACCGCCGGCCCGGCGTAACCGTACTGCACGGGGGCACGCCAGAGCACCTTCAGCCCCTGGGCCGGAATGCGGTCGATGATGCCGTCCTCGCGCCACTGGCTATCGCGCTGCGGCCCCAGCCATTGCGGCCAGTCGTCAGCCTGGGCGGCCGCACCACACCACGAGGCAATCACCAGCCAGGCCCACATGGCACGCCTGGGCATCGGGCACAGCTTCTTCAGGTTCATGGGGCAACCTTTCTGCGCTGAAGACGGTTCTGCGGAAGCATTTGCCGCCTGCCGCCGACATGCTCGCGCGCCGCGGCAGGCCGCGTACCGATCACTGTATGCAGCAGGCCGCGCAAAGGACAGGGGGACGCGCGACCAGCCTGGCGGGCGTGGAATTCCGCAAGGCCGAATTAGCAAAAATACCCGGCAAACTCGCCCAGGCCAGCCAACGCCCGCTGCAAACCATCGCAGCCGGCCTTAGCCGCGGCCAGCGTGGAAAACCGCTGAGGGGGTCGCTCAACACAGACCGGCAGCGCAAGTTGCGTCGCAAGCTCGGCATACTGCTGAGGGCTGTACTCGTGCGGCCAGCGCAGCACGACCAATTGCGCCCAGGCTGGAACGGCGGCAGCCAACCCTGGCCCCGCGTGCTGTGTGGGATCGAGCCGGCAGCCAACCAACAGGTTGCGGGTAGCCGCCCGGCAGGCATCGTTCCAGGACGCATCGGCAGGCAGCAACAACAAGCCTACCGCCGGATGCCGTGTCAACCGGCGATACTCCTGCACCAGCTCATCCGCCGAGGGAGACGAAACCTCGGCCATGACCATCACGCCGTGGCGATTGGCCCGCTCGCACAGTTCCGCAGGCGGTTGAACAACCAGCAGTGTAGCGCCAAGCTCCAGGGCATCGAGCAAGTCCTCGTCCGAAAGCGCTGGCCCCGGCGTTACTGCCCGCACCACCCACGGCTTGCCCTGCATGTAGAACCGCCGGCCATGTGCGCCTACGGGGCGTAGTCCCAGTTGCCGGCGCACCTCGGCCAGTGTCGCGTCGCCGGCCACCAAGCGAATGCCAACCTCGTAGTAGAACGGTTGCTCCGGCTGCCAGAAGCATGGGTCGGGCATCACGGCCTCAACCAGCAGATCGCCACCGGACGATGGCACGGCAGACGACGGCGCCAGCGGCTGGCGAAACTTGACCGTGGCCGTCAAACAGCGCGTGCGATGGCTGAACGGTCCTACCACTTCGCCGACCAAGCGCCAGGCAGGTTCGGCGGTAGCGCGCAGCCGGGCGTAGAACCGTGCTTCGGCCGTGGTCGCCTGACCGTGAAAGATCTCCAGTGCGTCGGCAAACGCCGCCGCAAAGGTCGCGTCGTCCGCATTCGGTAGCCCTAGCGTACCGCGATCGGTTGAGCTGCCACCGGCGGCATGCGAAGGCTGGGCGTCGTCCATCGGCCGGAATGCGGTCGCAGGGATGTGCATCCTGCTTGGGTCGGACGGGACGCACATCCCTGTTACGTCGCAACCATTGTGGATCGTTCAGCCCGCGGCTACCAACGACCTGTCCGCCTCAGCGGTTCATGCGCGGCCCTGGCAGCCGCGCAGTCCGCCGGGCGAAGCTTCGGACGTTTTCAGGCTCGCTTAGAAGGTATCGAGCACGAAGTGGTGGCCGAAGTGGTAGCGGCGATTCTCCGGATAGTAGCTGAACCACTGGCGATTATACACCGGGATCCGCATTTCAGGCGGATAGCGGTAGTACAAGTGGTCGGAGCTGCGATAGTACTCGTGGCCCCAGAAATTCTGCGGATACCACACGTACGGATAGTGGTAGAAACGGTTGTAATCGCGGCCCGTAAAGGTGTATCCCCAGTTGCGGCCGTAGGCCTGCTGAGCGGAGGCTTCCTCGGGCGCCGCGGCCCAACAGCCTAACGCACACAACAAGGCCAACATCGTCCGGCGAATCATGTGCGATCTCCCTCCTGGTATCGCGGGATGGTTTGGTTCGATTGCGGGAGGCCGGGCGGAAGCGAGCCGGCCATGGGTGCGCAGAGGCCCCCGACGGATTGTTGGGTCTGTGCTAATTGCATCGGCAGCCCGTCTGTTCCGCATTGAGGGAATATTCGGCAGCCATCGCCGCCAATCGGCTATCAAACTTCGCCCAGCGCGCAACATCTTCCAGCGGCCGCCCTCCCCTACCCCGCCGCACTGCTAGCGACGTGGACCGACAAGAGAAACAGGGCAAACCTTGCGGGCACAGTCTGGCATTGAGAAGCGCGAAGCAACCAGCCGTCAGACGGTCGGCTTGGCTGCCTGCAACATGGCGATCAGTTCGTTGGCGGCCGCGGCGGCGAAGGCTTCGTCGTTGATGTGGTGATTCAACTCCACCAGCTTCACATGGCCGGAAAGATGTTTCCGGATGCCATCAAACAACGCCGCCCGGGCAGCCGGATCGTCAAACGATTGCCCTGCCTTGTCGATGGCTGAAACGCCTAAGAGCGGCAGCATGACCGCCACCGGCCCGCTGCTGGCAGACACTTTTTGGGCAATGATCCGCCCCAGTTCAGCGTTTTCCTCGGGCGTGGTCCGCATCAGTGTGACGCTGGCGTTGTGCTGATGGAACCGACGGTTGGCGAATCGGTCCGGTACCGTATCGCGCGGGCCAAAGTTCACCATGTCGACGGCCCCCACCGACACCACCTGCGGAATGCCCCGCCGCGCGGCTGCCGTAAGCCGGTCGGGCCCGGCCGTGAGGATGCCGCCCACCAGCTCGTCGGCCAGTTCCGTGGTCGTCAGGTCGAGCACGCCAGCAATCAAACCTTCGTCGATCAGCGATTCCATCGCCTGGCCGCCATTGCCGGTGGCATGAAACACCAGCACTTCGTACCCGGCTTGCTCCAGAATCTTGCGAGCGTGCTCCACCGCCGGCGTGGTCACTCCAAACATGGTGGCGGCAACGAGCGGACGGTCCGAGGAGCTGCCCGCTGCGTGAGCACGGGCAGGCTGCATTCCGCCCACGCCGCCCACCATGCCGGCCATCGCCAGCGCGGCATTGGTCAGGATGGGCCGGCTGATGCGGTTGAGGCCCGAGATATCGACCACCGAGTTAAACATCGCCACGTCTTTGTCCTGCACCCAGTGCCGCACCTGCCCGGAGGCCAGCGTGCTGACCATCACCTTGGGCACGCCCAGCGGCAACGCGCGCATGGCCGCGGTACCGATGGTCGTTCCGGCTGAACCGCCCAGGGCGATCACGCCGGAAACCAGTCCTTGGTTGTGCCAGCGCCGGGCCAGTTCCGCCGCCCCGGCTGCGGCCGCCGTCACGGCCGCCCCGCGATCGCCTGTGGCAACGATCTCAACCAGCGAACGGCCGGCCGCCTCGAACACCGCCGATCGCGGCACGTCGGGCGTTACCCGCGGCTCGCCCAGGCTGCCGACATCCACCAGCTTGACGTCGAGCCCTGCCGCCACCAGGCAGTCGCGCAAGAAACCGGCCTCAATGCCCTTGGTATCGAGGGTTGCAAACAGGTAGATGGTCATCGGCGGAACCGCTCAAAATGGATCCAAGAAAGAGAAACGTGCGACGAATGAACACGTAACGGCGCGATGGCCGCGACGAGACGTACCAGGGCGTGCCACGAAGGCCGCATTTTTGCAGGTAGTTTTCGGCGATGGTTGCCGCCACTGCAAGCTCCGCCTGGCCGGCGTGCCGTTCAGAACCCGCACGGCCACAGGTAGGATGGCGAGATGGGCGGCTTACTGCGGGAAAACAATGGGCGGCCGGGGTTGGATCGTTCAACTTTGTTCAAGGTGACACCGTGCGACACGTGGCTTGGATTCGCGGCCTGATCGTTTGGGTGGTGTTGGCCGGCGTGGGGCTTTGGTACCTGCGGACTGCGCTGCAAAGCCGCGGTTCTTCACCAGCCCTCATGGCCAGGCAGTTGTGGCAGCACAGCGTGGCTCCCTGCACGACCGCCCAGTTGCAGATGCCTGAGCATACGCTGCTGGCCGTGGGCGATCCGGTGTTCGTGTACGAAGCCGGCCGGCCGCGCCGGGTAGGCGAAGTCACGGCGGTTCGTCACCACGAGACAGGTAAGCCTGCCCACATTGCCTGGGTCACTGCAGCCGAGGTCAAGTTCTATCCCGACGCGCCGCCGCTGGCCGGCAGCGTGATCCGCAACCATCGCACGCCCGGCGATTTTGCCTGGGCGCTGCGGACGTTTCTGCCGCCCGAAAAGCGTGCGGCGATCGTCAATGAGCTCACGGCGGCGTTCGAGCAGCATCGCGAGCAGATTGTGTCGGCGCTGCGGCCGGTGGTGCAGAAAGGGCTGTCCGACGCCGTCGCCGTGATCGAGGCCGACTTGCCTGATGCGCTGGCGCGACATCGCGAACAACTGGAAGCGATCGGCGCGAGGTATCAGCGCAACCTGGTACAAGAGCAGGTGGTGCCGCTGGTCAAGCAAGAGATCTTGCCGCTGATCAAACGCGAGGCCGAACCTGTCGCCACGCAAATCGGCCAGGAACTTTGGAACCGCGTTTCGCTGGTCGGCTTTGGCTGGGCATACATGCTGGATCGCACGCCGCTGTTGGAAAAGAAAAACCGCCTGCGGACAGAATGGGACGCGTTCGTGGCCAACGATGCGATGCCCGTCTTTGAAGCTCATTCCGACGAGATCGTGGCCGCGGTGCAGCGGATCATCGCCCAGGCGATGCAAAACGTCAAAGTGCAGCAGGTGCTCAAAAACGGACTCGCTGAAATGCTCCACGACGAAGAACTGCAAGCCGTCGTGTGGCAGATCGTCCGCGAGGTGATGATCGCTAACCCCAAGATGCACGAAGTGCTCGATGCCACGCTGCGCAGCCCGGAAGCCCAAAAGGCGTTCCGCCTTACCGGCGAAATGCTGGAGCCTACGGTGGTACGGCTGGGCGAGCTGATGTTCGGCAGCCGCGAGAACGGCATCACGCCTGAGTTCGCCGCCGTGCTGCGAAACCGCGTGCTGTTCAAAGACCGCCGCTGGTTGGTGCTGGAACCTGCGGCACAACCGCCTGCCGACAGCACGGCATCGTCTCCGCTAGTCCTGAAGGTGGCACCGGGCGAAGCCGACGCCCCCAACCCGTTCGTGCTGCTGATGCCGCAACAGGTCGGCGACGAACGTCCTTCCTCGTAGTTGGCGCGATCCATTGTGAATGAAGTTGTGACGCCGCACGCTGGTACCACGCTCGAAATCGCCGGGCTGACCGTTCGCGCCGCCGGCCGGGTGCTGCTGCGCGATGCGGCGGCCACGTTCGAGCCGGGCAGGGTTACGTTGATCGTCGGTCCCAGCGGTGCCGGCAAGTCGGTGCTGCTGCGCATCATGGCCGGCCTGATCGGCAAGACGTCGGGCGAGATCTGCGTGTCGGGCAGCGTGCGGTTCAATGGGCAAGAAGCCCTGGGCACCAGCACGCGTCCGCCGGTCGGCGTGGTGTTTCAGAGCTTTGCCCTATTCGACGAGTTATCACCACAACAGAACGTACGGTTCGCACTGGCACACCGCCCCAGCGATTCGCCTGCCGAGAACCCCAGCGCGACCGACCTGCTGGAAGAACTGCGCGTGCCGGCCAGCGTGCGCACGGCCGCCCTCAGCGGTGGGCAGAGGCAGCGGCTGGCGATCGCGCGCACGCTGGCTTACGGCCCCGGTGTCGTGCTGTACGACGAACCAACCTCCGGCCTCGATGCGGCAACCGCCGAACAAGTGGCTCGGCTAATTCGCCATACCCACGCGGCACACCCGACGACCTCGATCATCGTCACGCACGATTACGCGTCGCTGGTGCCGATTGCCGATGCGGTGTACCTGTTCGACTCCGCGCAGCACAAGCTGGTACCGATCCCACGCGAACAGTGGCCGCTGCTGCGCGAGATGTTGCACCCGGCGACCACGCCGACCGCTGCGACGGACACAGCAGCCGAAACAACAGTAATCGAGACGGCGAAACCGTCGCCTGCCCAATCGGCTTCGGCAAGCGAAGCATCCCAGCCGGCCGTCGACGATCAACAGGCCCAGCGAGTCTCGCCCGACCAGCGGCAAACCTGGTGGACCAAAACCGTGTTGGCGGTACGTTCATTCCTGGAAGCAGCTCCGCTGGGGCCGCGCGATCTGACCGCCGTAATGGCATTGATGCCACGTTGGCGCAGCCCGGCGTGGGGACTGCGTTACCTGGCGCATTACCTACGGCTGGTGGCAGGGCCATCGGCCTGGGTGTACATCGGTCTGACCGGCGCGATCATCGGTTTTGTAGCAACGTACTTCACCTTTCGCTTCTTCCCGTTCAAGGCGTTCACCGTGCCGGTGCTGGAAGAAGACCTGCTCAAGTCGCTGGGCTTTGCGCTGTACCGGATCCTGGTGCCGGTGCTGGCGACCATCCTGATTGCCGCCCGGTGCGGGGCCGCCGTGGCTTCGGACGTAGGCGGCAAAGCGTACGGCCAGCAGTTGGATGCCTTGCGGACCTTTGGCGCGTCACCCTCGCGGTACCTGCTGACCGGCATCGTGTACGCGTTCCTGATCGGGACGCCGGTTCTGGTGTACTTAAGTTACCTGGTGGCGCGGTACGTGAGCCTGATGGTGTTCCTGGGCATGTATCCCGACCGCGGGCCGTACTTCTGGGAGCAGCATTTTGAGTCGGCGCTGCGCCAGCCGGGATCCGCGTTCTTCATTGGTTCCGGCTGGCTGTTGGCCAAGGTGCTGATCTGTGGCCTGCTGGTCGCCTGGGTGGCCTACTTCCGCGGTGAAGCTCCCAAGTACTCGCACCGCGACGTGAGCGCCGGCATCACCACCACCGTGCTTTGGGCCACCCTGCTCGTGCTGATCGTGCATTTTGTGTTTGCGTTCTTCGAGTTTGAAGGGACCAGGTAATGAGATGCGCGAGCGTTTCCTCCTAACCCGAAACGCGAGGTCCGGATCTTCTCCACCTGCATGCCACGGCTTTGCAAGCCGTGGCATGCGGCGTCTTAGATGCAAGCGACCTGGTCCAGATCATGGCATCCGGACGATTGGATGTTGTCGCACCGCGCGAGTCATCCTCCCAACGCGACAGACGCTGCGCCTAGTGCGATTCTCCGGCCCGCCCGGCCTACCGGTTGTAACGGTTCTCCCGCTTGGCGATGCGACCATTTCATTTTTGGATATTGACATCCAATTTACCCACAAGCTAACCTTGGGCTGAAACTGGATAGGCTCGTCCAGTTCCCTCCCAAACGTCGCATCCCCCTAGTTCTGTTGAGAGGACCGGTCCATGAAGAAACGCGGACATATGCTGGCTGCGGCCCTGGTATTGTCTGGCATCGCCACCCTGTTGGTGGCGGCCGCACCGGAGTCGAGCGACAAGGAGACTCAAAAAGGGCTGGAGCGTGCCCGAAACACGGTGCGGATGCTCGACGACGTGTACAAAACGACCATCGTGCTGATCACCGACAAGTACGTGCATACCGAGACCGATTTCCCGGCCGGCAGCGCCGCGGTGCAACTGTTCGCCGCCATCAACAAGAAGGGCTGGCACAATGTCCGCCTGATCGATGCGACCGGCGCTCCGTACAAGGACACCAATGTCGCCCAGGACGACTTCGAGAAGGAAGGCGTCAAGCAGCTCAAGGCCGGCAAGGACTACTACGAAAAGGTCGTTGAGGAAAACGGCAAACGTTACCTGCGGGCGATCACGCCGGTTCCGGTCGTGATGCAAAAGTGCGTGATGTGCCACCCGCACTACGAAGACGCCAAGCAGGGCGAGCCGATCGGCGCCATCACCTACAAAATGCCGATCGACTAACCCCCTTTTCCAGCTACCTAGCCGATGGCTCCTGGCGCAGCCTGGTGTCGGGCCCCATATGGCCCGGCCCAGGCTTGCTCTAGGGCCACGCCGCCTGCAGCGTGTCGTTCTTCCGACACGTTCTGACCCTGCCGGCAGATAGCCTCGGTTGCCGCGGCAGTCGTTTCCGCCGGCGCATCATCCAGGCTCCGCCCCAAAGCGATGGAACCCACGAAGTAGCTGATGCCCAGCGCCACGGTACCGGTCAGCAGCACGCCCCAACCTTCGGTCGAGGCCGTGGTGCTCAGCACGGCCGAGGCGGCCAGCGTCGAGAGCGGAATCAGCAGTCCCAAGCTCCACGCCCTGGCACGCAATCGCAGCGGCCGCGAGAAGCGATTGACGATCAATTGCGAAACCGGGTTCCGCAGGCTGTAGCGCAGCTCGCCTTCGACCAGCCGAATGAACACGGCCGAAGCCAGCGTCATGCTCGTGGCTGAAAGCAGCGATGCCGCCAGGAGCAGGCCCGCATAGGTCAGTTGGGCTCCTCGCAAGCCAGCGAACGCAATCCAGCGGTTGACCACAAACAACTGGATGATTAGCGAGCCAGCGAGGGCCCACTGCGTATACCGGCCCAGGAACTGGGCCATCTGGGCGTCGGTGGTGAACACGCCATCGAAGTACAGCCCGCAGCGATAGCTCAAGAACGTGCGGCACGCGAAATACACCACCGTGGTGGCGCTGATCCAGAACATCAGGCGGTTCGTGCAGACGAACCGCAGAAAGCCCGCCAGCGAAGCCACGGCTTGAGCTTCTTCCTCGGGAATGTTTTTCTGGTTCGCCGGCGGCGTGGCTGGATTGCCATGCGGGGTTGCCGGCTTGGGATGTGGGCGGTCGATCCGGATATTGTGATCTTTCGACGGCGGCGTTGGCGGATCGTCTACCTGCGCAACGCAGCGGCTGCTCCACCACGTAGCCACCATGCCAAGCGCCAACAGCGCCGAGACCAGCAGCATCAAGTGCCCCACTGGGCAAAGGCTCGGCAGATGCTCCAAGAGCGCGCCGCCGGCAATGCCGCCCAGCCGTCCGCCGGCGTACACGATCGGCATCACGCGGTTGAGTTCTTCGCGTGTGAAGAAGTCTTGCAGGTACGTGCCAAAGTGCAGCAGCACCAGGGCGAACGCCAGCTCGCGACCAATCAACAGGCCGCCCAACCAGGTGCTATCGGCGCCCAGCCCATGGATGGCGACCCACAGCACGCCGAACAGCACCAGCGGACCGGCCAGAATCCACAGAAACACCGTAGCCGATGGCGCCGCGCCGGCTCGGCACAAGTACCAGAACGTAGCCGCCAGGGTAGCCACCGCGGCCAGCCCCTGAATACGGGGCAACTGCTCGGGTCCGGCCTGCTTGATCAACAGCGTAAGCGAAAGCCCATCGGCCAGCGTCAACGCCACAAACAGCAGCAAGTACAGTCCGAAGAAAGGCGCGAGCCGCCGCAATTGGCCCCGTTCCAAGTAGAGCAGCCGGCTGAGCATGGCGATCCGTACCGTAGTGATTCATGGGAGAGTGCGATCCATCGCAGGAGAAGGAAGCGTTATCGAAGTGCGGGCCGCCGAGGGCGGGCCTGGCCCCAGGGGCAGCCGGGATAGCAGCCTCCCGGCTGTTGGCACAGGCCCCACCCTCTTTGGCCGCACAGATGGGGAGAACGCCTCACGTGCTCAACAGGAGTAGTTTGGTTTACGCCGCTCGGGCAAGCGACGCCGTACCGGCGGGCATCGCCAGCGTGGCGGGCGTGGCCGCCACCTCGGGCAGGCCCAACCGCCAGGGCCGGTCCTGCACCTGGTCGACCACGTATCGCACGTAGCCGGTCGCGAATTCGCACAGATCGAACATGTCGCTGTAGCTCAGCCCCAGCAGTTCCATCGTCTGCCGGTTGCACAGCGGCAGCATGTAATCGGTGCCGCACACCTTGGCCGTATCGCCCGATGCGGTGATGTTGTTGATCAATGCCCGGCGTTCGATGGCGCCGGCAGCCAGCGCGGCCGCGTCGCATTTCTCGCGGGCAATCTTGGCAATCGAAGGTACCGCCCGCAGTTCGTCGCCATCGCGGTACACCACCACCCGCAGCTCGAACTTGTGATCGGCCAGCGGGTGCGAAGGATCGGTAATGCGGCAGGCATCAACGTATTCGCACACCGTGTAGGGCAGCGCGCCGCCGAGCATGCCGTAATACTCGGCCGTTTGAGTCAGCGAGTCATCGATCCGCCGCACGATGCTGTCGCGGCTTTCCTTGGCCGAGAAGAAGAACTCAATGCCGTGGCCCAAGCCGGTCCCGTGCGGCTTGATCACCACCTTCCGCCCTTGGGCCAGCCAGGCGAGCACAATGTCGATCAGTTCCTCGCGGCAATGGGCGTGATCGTAGCACACCTCGTCGGGCAGAGCCGGGTGCGGGTGCTGCGTCACATAGTCGTTCATCAGGCCGTAGGCGATACCCTTATCGGCGCCAGCGGCAAAGCAACGGTTGATCGTTTGGAAACGCGTCAGATCGATCTGGTGGTTGAAGCGTTGCAACAGGTTCAAGCAGAAGCGGTCGTTCACCGCGCCCAGCACGCGGCGGCCGTGCAGCCAGAGCGTGCCGTCGTCGGCCAGTTCGACCGCATTGAGCAGATCCTTGATGTAGCCGGGTACCACGGTCGGCAACTTGCGGCCGCCTTGCTGCGCGTGGGCTGCTAGTCCTGAAAGCGACATGGCCACGGCTTCGCCAAACCGCTGCTGCAAGCCGTACCGCAAGGCATCGATGAACAGCAGCTTTTCGTGCACCAGGCGATTCAGACGAGGATTGCTCTCGCTCTCCTTGCCGGAAACGGCCAATAGCACCACGCCCTCGGGGTCGTTGAAACTGGTGCTGGCCGTTTGGGCGAGCGAGGCCAGCATGGCATCGAGCGCGGCTTGCGGCAGGTTGGTGATGCCGCCGATGCCGGTGCCGTTGAGTTCCAGCAGGTGAAACTGCTTTTGCCCCTCGTGCTCCGAGACGAGGATATCCAGCGGAGCCACACAGAACAGATCGCGTTGCGAGGTATCGCGGAGCGACTGGGCGGTGCTGGTTGCGAGCCGATCGGCCAGGGTAACGTCTTGAGAAGACGAGATGCGGCTGCGGTCTTCCAGTTCGTGGCTCAATAGCGACGAGGCAGCCAGCAGTGATTCGAGCGTTACCGAAAAAGAGCTTGAGCGCATCATGCGTTCTCCCAGTTGTACGGTGCCGTGATCCCGGCACAGCACCGTCGAATCCATTCGTAGATGTGTCACGAGCGACGGGAACGCCGCCTTGCGGCGTCAGGCTTCTTACCCGAGGCGCTCAGGCTCAGCGCGCACCTTCCACGCAGGGGGAGTCCACCGTGGCACTCAAGTCCGATGTGCATCGGTATCCGTTCATACCTGATGGTTGCAGGCTGAAGGACACCTTTGAAAGCTTGTGGGGGAAAGGTCGCGCCGCGTGTTGTTCCGCGTCGTTGTCAGCCATGCAAAAGCAACAGCCGTGCCGCAAAGGCAGAAGTTTTTGGAGCAAGTTTTACACGGTGCGGCACTGCGGATTGAAACGGTTAGACACGCTTATAATCAGCGCGATCAGCAAGGTTTAACACCTTGCGCCATGCAGCGCCACGTTCATCAATGCACGTTGTTGTAAATCGTTCCCAAGGGCTTTGAAATTGTTCCATTGCCAATGTGCATTTCGACCATGCATTGAAGGCAACCGCAGCACGGCGATTGGATGCATGCCGCTGACATGTTGATGCGTTGATGCACCATGACTGGTGCTGCAAGTGCGGCGCGCGGTGCATCGCGTTCAAGGTGCAGATGGCATCCACTTCCATGATGCAAGGCAGGCGCTGTAGCGACACGTTTGCAGCCAGCTCGTGAACGTGCCATGTGCGTAAGCGAGTGCACGCATCGCATGAGAACGATTGCGCGCTGTGCTTGGCATCGCGTGAACCAGAGCCAGCTTAACGCACAGGACAATCGGCGTCGCCCACGCCGAGGCAGCTCTGTTGAAGCGCAGCCGGCAAGCACAACACACGCCGCGCAGCCCGCAGTGCCGGCGCAACTGATTTCAGCGGCGATGTCGCCAGCGCCTTCGTTCCAGTGCCGGTATCGGCCGCCCCCAATAGCGAACGGTTTGAAGCAGTGAATGCAGGTCTTGATGGATCGAGGGCATTTGAGTATCGTTCCTCGCCCCAAGGTGCCGAACCAGGACCACGGGTACCGCGTAGTGGGGTAGACTTGTAAGGTTGCCCCCCAGGAGTTGCGATCGCGGCCGCGTGCTGCTAGCAGCTTCCCCAGGCGCGGCCACACCCGGTTTTCCCAGGTGCCAGCGCCACGTTCCAACCTGCCATGGATTACAACGTCCACCGTACCACCCGCCGCTGTGCCGCCACCGGCCGCACGCTGGAAGAAGGCGAGGAGTTCTTCACGGCTCTGTTCGTCGAAGGCGCGGAACTGGTACGCAAGGACTACGCCCGTGAAGCCTGGCAGGGACCACCCGAGGGAACCCTGGGCTGGTGGAAAGCCCGCGTTCCCCGCAAGGAAGACAACAAGGCGAAGCTGGCACCCGACGAGGTGCTGTTGCAGCTTTTTCACGAGCTGGAAGAACAGCCGCACAAGCAGGATTTGCGGTTTGTGCTGGCATTGCTGCTAGTGCGGCGGCGCATCCTCAAGTGGGAAGATCCCGAAAAAACTGACGACGGCCACGAAGTGCTCGTCCTGTCTTGCCCTCGCGACGGCGGTACCTATCGCGTCGCGGCCGAGGTCCCCGACGACGCGAGGTCTGCGGAAATTCAAGACGAATTGGCCCGATTGCTGTTCGCCGATGCCGCATGAGAGGAGAGCCCTTTGCGAGCCAACCGTCTGCTCATCGTCGCTCTGGCCACGTTGTTCGCCGCCAGCGGTGCCAATTGTGCCACGTTCAATAACCCGTTCATCGGGCGGCCGGCCGCGCCGCCGGTCCTCTCACAATCGCCATCGCTCGACGATGTCACCGCGGTGGTCAACGCCAACACGGCCCGGGTGCGCAGCCTGAAGGCCACCGAGTGCCGCGTGACCGCCGGCTGGATGCCTGGCTTGACGGCTTCAATCGCACTGGAACGTCCGCGCCGGTTCCGCCTGCGGGCACAAACCTCGCTGACTGGACCTGAGCTGGACATCGGCAGCAACGATCAAGTGATGTGGAGCTGGGCGCGGCTGATGGACCCGCCCGGCGTGTACTATGTGCGGCACGAGCAGTTCGACCAGAGCATCGCCCGGCAGTTGATCCCCATCGAGCCGGCCTGGATCCCCGAGGCGTTCGGCCTGGCCACGTTCTCGCCGCAAGATCAACATCAAGGCCCCACCCCGGCCGGCCAAGGGCGGCTGGAGATCCGCACGCTGCGTCAAACGCCGCTGGGCCCGGTTACCAAAATCACCATTGTGGATGATCGCACGGGCCACGTGCTCGAACAGCAGTTGTACGACCGCCAAGGTCAGTTGGTGCTGTCTGTCGTCACCAGCGAGCACCAACTGGATGCCGGCAGCGGTGCCTGGCTGCCGCGGCGGGTCGAACTGAAGTTTGCGGGCTTCGACTCCACGCTCAAGCTGCGACTGGAAAACGTGGAGATCAACACACTCACGGCTAACGACGCCAAACTATGGGCCATGCCGCAACTGGATGGCTACCCGGCCGTGGACCTGGCGCGCTTCAGCATGCCACAGAATGGCGCAGCGGGAGCCGGAGCGCTGTCGCAGCAAGCGTCGCCAATGGGGCCCGCTAGCGTTCAGCAGCAGCCGGCGATGCTGCCGCCTCCGCCGTCGCAAGCTGCCGGTGCTGCCAATCCGTATGCGGCGCCGACCAGCGTGCCGGCTAACCCGTTTGAAACGTACGCCCCGCCGGCCGGCGTTCCGCCCACGGTGAATGTACCCGGTACGAGCGCTCCGCCCGCCGGCATGGCCGGGCCATCCCAAGTGTCCAGCCACTACGGAAGCTGGCCAAGCGGTACCACGGCCCCAGCAGCCGATGACGCCAATTGGGCCAGTTCGCACGTGCAGTCGCCGCAGGCTCCGGCGCAGCTACCACCGTACACTCCGCCGCAATACCAGCAACCACCATACGGCCAGCCGCCGGCGCAGATGCAGCCGCGGCAACCGGCTCAGCCCACCGGTTCCTCGCAACAACAGCCGTATCAACAAACGCCGCGGAACTTCCGGCCATTCCGGTATTAAGCTATCTGCTGAATGTGATTCTTCGGGCGCGGTAGCCACGTGGACAACTTCGGGTGAGAAGCTGCCGTAGGGGACGTTCCGCGAACTGCGAACGCTCTCTAACCTTCGGCCACTCGACGGCGCGGCTTAGCGGATTCGTGGCACGTTCTTTAAGTTCCGCGAGCAGCTAGACTTCGTCGCGGCGGCTGATGCGGTCCAGCGGATAGATCGGGCGGCGCAAACGCATGTACGAAAAGCATGCGAAGTCGGGCCGATGCACGCCCGGCGTATCGGCATCGAAGATGTGCGCCGCCAGCGGCCCAAGGTCCGCGCGGAAATGAACGCAACTCTTCACGACCAGTAGCTTGAGGCGTTCGGGCGTCACGCCCACGATGCGGATCTGCTGCGTATCCAACAGCTGCGTGCGGTTGGAGATTACCACCACCTGCACGCCGCCCACGATCAACAGGGCTGTGGGGCCCAGGTTGCCTTCCAGGCCATGCCGCATGGGGCCGTTATGCACGTAGCGGCCATCGGCCAGGCAACGGACGTACGCGTCAGCCTCGATCGGCTCGCCGTGGCGGTTGTCGGTTTTGCCGCCTAGCCGCACGCGGATGGTTGATCCCACGCCGGCGCGATGCGCCTGGGCGGCCGTTTCCGGATCGTAGATCATGCCGACACAGGCGTCTTTCACGCCGGCCTCGATCAACGCCCGCAGGATCACCGTACCATCGGCCGGAGCGCCGCCGCCGGGGTTATCGGAACCGTCGGCGTAGATCACCAGGCCATCGTCGTGCGTTTGCACAAACTCGATCAGCTTATTAACCGGCATCAAGTCCGGTTGGAGCGCGTCGCGCAGTTCCCACAGCATGTCGGCCAGGCGGTCGGCCGCGCGCTCGGCCAGGTCCTGGTCGCCATCGGCCGTGACCAGCACGCTGACGCCGGCATCGCGAATGTCGGCAAACGGAAAGCCCATCGCCACCGTGGCCGTGAGAATGCCCGGCTCCGCTTCCAGGGCGTGCACCTTGGCCATCAGGCTTTGCATCGGCTCGCGGAGCGTACACTGCATGGGCGGCAGCGTGATCAGCGGCAACTGCCGATACGCTTGGGCAAGCCGCACCTCGCCGCGCAGCGCACGCACCAGCAGCTGCACGGCTTCGTACCCGCGTTCGTACATATCGACGTGCGGATAGGTATCAAAGCCGATCAGGCAGTTGGCCGCCGTGGCCATCTGAGGGCTGATGTTGGCGTGCAGATCGAGCGTGGCGATGATCGGCACCTGCGCACCAACGGCGTCGCGCACGCGCTGAATGATCACGCCCTCGGCGTCCTGGTGCTCCTCGGTGACCATCGCACCGTGCAGATCGAGCACGATGCCGTCGGCCGGGCCTGCCTCGGCCAGCCGCCGCAACAACAGGTCCATCAAGTGCTCGAAGTCGGCCTGACGCACCACGCCGCTGGGCTGGGCTCCCGCGTTGAGCAGTGGCACCAGTTCCACGCCCAGGTCGGCGGCCGCTTGCAAGTAACCGCCGTGAATCGTGCCGGTACCGCCAAACCGCCGGCGGATGTAATCGCCGCCGGGAAAATCTTCAGGGCAGTCGGTATCGCTCGCGAAGTCGGCCAGCGTGGTGGGCGTGAGCGCGAAGGTGTTGGTTTCGTGCTGAATGCCTGCAGAGACGATGCGCATGGCCTAAGCTCCCATACTCCAATCATTCAGCCCGAGACAACGGCTTCGCGGATCGCCCGTGCTGTAGGGTCCGCCGTGCAGACCATGAACCCGGCACGCACGATTGTTCAACGCCCCCCCACGGCTTATCGAGCCGCGGGCCCCGCAGCCCACTCGCTGGATGTAAGCATCCAGGTTACGGGTTGGAACCCGGTCCGCACACGCAACCGCGTTATTCCTGCGGCGGGCCAATGACCTCTTTGCCCACGTACGGCTGGAGCACCTCGGGCACGATCACGCTGCCGTCGGCCTGCTGGTAGTTCTCCAGGATGGCGATGATCGCCCGGCCGCATGCGAACGCGGTACCATTGAGCGTGTGGACGAACCGGGTGCCCTTCTCGCCCTTGATCTTGTAGCGGATGTCGAGCCGACGGGCCTGGTAATCGGTGCAGTTGCTGGTGCTGGTCACCTCGCCAAACTCGCCGCCTTCGCCGCGACCAGGCATCCAGGCTTCCAGGTCGTACTTGCGATACGCGGGTCCGCCCAGGTCGCCGGTGGCCGTATCGATCACCCGGTACGGAATGCCCAGGTTGTCCCAGAGCTGGCATTCCAGGTTCAAGAACATCTCGTGGACGGCGTCACTTTCCTCCGGCTTGGTGAAGGCGAACATCTCCACCTTGGTGAATTGGTGCACGCGGAACAGACCGCGGGTTGCGCGGCCGCCGGCGCCGGCCTCCGTGCGGAAACAGTGGCTGATGCCCACCAGCTTGATCGGCAAGTCGTCGGCATCGAGGATCTTGCCGGCGAGCATGCCACCCAGCGTGATTTCGGCCGTGGCCACCAGGCTCAGGTCGGTGTTTTCGATGCTATAGATCTGCGTTTCCGGGCCGCGCGGGATGAAGCCGATGCCGCCCAGGATTTCGTTGCGGGCCAAATCGGGCGTGATGACCGGCGTAAAGCCCTCGCCCACCAGGAAGTTCACCGCATATTGCTGGAGCGCCAGTTCCAACAGCACGGCTTCGTTACGCAGGAAGTAGAAGCCATGCCCCGTGACATTGCTGCCCGACTCCATGTCGATCAGGTCGAGCGCCTGGCCCAATTCCAGGTGGTCGCGCGGCGGGAAGTCAAACTGGCGGATCTCGGTGACGCCGCGGCGAATCTCGCGGTTGGCGTCCTCGCCCCCGACCGGCGCATCGGGGTGCGTCATGTTGGGGATCTTGGCCAGGATCTCTTCAAGCTCCCGCTCGATCTGCTGGAGCTCGGCCTGCGCGGCATCCTTTTGCTCGCGGAGCCGGCGGCCTTCTTCCTTGCGGGCTTCGCGTTCCTGGGGATCCTTGGCCTGGCCGATGGTCTTGGAGACCTCGTTGGCGCGGCGGTTGAAGTCCTGGACCTCGGTATCCTTGGCCCGGCGCAGGTTCTCAAGCTCTACGAAGCGGTCGATATCGACTTGCACGCCGCGATTCCGGCAGTTTTCAGCGACGGCGGCAGCGTTTTCGAGGATGAACTTACGATCGAGCATGCTTTCCTTCCTGTGGCAACCAGATGCGCAGGGGCCAGCCGAGGCATCTTCTGTGGCGTGTAGCCTACCAAGGCAACTGCGCATCTGCCAGCGGGCGCACCGCGAGAGCGGCGCGCTACGAGAGCGATCACGAGCCAAGCCGGCTCCGGCAATCACGAAGACACACCACCAAGTGGGGGCCGCCCGGTGCTCATCATGCCACCGGGATACGGACCACCAACGCGCGGAGCCGCCGGCGGCCGCGTGAGCATGGGCTGATCAAGCCGCCCCCAGCCCCAACGGGCAATTTAGGCGTTGGCCTGAGGGCTCGCCTGACCTTCCCGCTGCTGCGGCTCGGTCAGCACGTGATGGGGCACGGGGCGCAAGTCCCACACCAGCCCAAACCACGACAACACCACCAGCGTGTAATAGGTGATGTCGATCTCCCACCAGAAGAAGCCTTGCCGGGCCGAGCTGGGGTAGCGGTGGTGGTTGTTGTGCCAGCCTTCGCCGAAGGTGAGCAGGGCCAGGATCAGGTTGTTGCGGCTCTGGTCGCGGGTTTGATACCGGCGGCGGCCCAGCAGATGGCACAACGAGTTGATGGTGTACGTCACGTGGTACACGGCCACGGTCGAGATCAAAAAGCCCCAGACAAACATCTGCAGGCCCGTGCAGCCCCACTCCGGCTTCCAGATCGCCAGGCCTTCGCCCTGCAGGTACAGGCCCACGGCCAGCACGCTGGGCACCAGCATTTCGTGGTGATCGAGGAACCGCAGCTCAGGGTACTTGGTAAAGTCCTTGATCTCGTGCAGGTTCTTCTTGAAGTGTTCCTTGGTCAGGAACCAACCAATGTGGCTCCACCAGAACCCACCGTGATACGGCGAGTGCAAGTCCTCCGGATCGTCGGAATGGCGATGGTGCTTGCGATGGTGCGCCGCCCACCACAGCGGGCCGCGCTGCACGGCCGACAGGCCCAGGATGGCGCCCACGCACTGGAACCAGCGCGAGGTCTTGAACGCACGGTGCGAAAAGTAACGGTGATAAAATGCCGTAAGTGCAAACACGCGGACCGCATACAGAATCACGGCCACGGTCACGGCCGGCCAACTCCACCCCACCCAGATCACCGCCAGGCAGCCCAGATGCAGGGCAAAAAATGGCAACGACCGCAGCCAGTCGATCTGCCGTGCCGACGGATCCACAGGATGCTGAGCCGGAGCGTCGTTGGCGTTGGGAGCTGAGGGCTGAGCGGGGTTTGCGATCGACGAAGAAACGGGCAATGTCATGGACTTCCTGCAAGCGCCGCCAAGGCGGCAAAAACGGTCGATGTGAGGGAGGCCCCACACTGCCGCCGAGACACCATTGCCCGGTAACATCCGCAGGCGGGAACCGCCACCCTGTCCAGCGGGCCCAGCGCAGTACCGATCGCCACCCAAGCGGAATCGCGACCGGGCGCCCAGGCGCCCATCCTCGTGGGGTGCAAGAGACGTGCCTTGGAGGAACTGGAACGTTTAAGCCGCTCCTTATACCGCAAATGAACAGCCGGGGCGAGTCCCGGACCAGACAATTGGGTAAAACCCCCCAGGCCCTACGGCATCATCGAAGGGGCCTTCACCCGATCGCAATCGCACAACCAGCACACTCGTGACAGCAAAGCCTGGGTGGTTGAATCGCGCTGGCCGCAAGCGCCCGTTGTGCTGACTGCTTTTGCACTTGCGCAATTCAGCGCCGCGTTAACGCAGGCCGCGCAGAATGGTCAGCACCCGCTCCATGTCGTCTGGGAGCCTGGCAGAAACTTCCAGCGGCTGATCGCCGCCGGGGTGGCGAAGCTTAATCCGCGCCGCGTGCAGAGCCTGCCGCTCCAGCACGACGTCTTCTGCGTCGGGGTCGCCCGTCAGTTCGCCTAACGTGATCCGAGCGCGACCACCGTAGAGCCGATCGCAAAGGATCGGACAGCCGATAGCGGCCAAGTGCACGCGGATCTGATGCGTGCGGCCCGTCTTCGGAAACGCCTTCACCAAGGCGAAACCCGGGAACCGCTCGACCACCTGGTAAAAAGTTCGGGCTTCGCGCGCGTCGGGATGGTCGCGGCGAATGGCCATCTTTTCGCGCTGGTAGGGATGCGGACCGATCGGCAGTTCGATCACGTCGGCATCGCGATCCACGCGACCAACCACGATCGCCCAGTACTCTTTCTCGACGGTCCGCTCGGCAAAGCGTTCGGCCAGCGCGGCATGAGCCGGATCGGTCTTGGCCACGAGAATCACGCCGCTGGTATCGCGATCGAGCCGGTGAACGATGCCGGGCCGCGTGGGGCCGCCCAGCGTGCTGAGCTGATCGAAGTGATGCTGCAATGCCGCGGTCAGCGTACCGGACCAGTGCCCCTTGCCGGGATGGACGACCATGCCCGGCGGCTTGTTCACCGCCACCAGCCAATCGTCCTCGTAGAGAATATCCAGCGGGATATCTTCCGCCGGATGACCTTCGCGCGGCGGAGCCAACGGCACCACGCTGATCCGTTCGCCTTTGCGAAGGCGATAGCTGGGTTTGCGTTGATGGCCGTCGATGCGGGCCCCCGCTGCGTCGATCACCCGCTGCAGATAGCCGCGGCTGTGTTCGGGAAAGCGCGCCGCGAGCGCAGCGTCGAAGCGTTGTCCGGCCTCGGCTGCATCGACCACCCACTCAACGGGCGTCTGGGGGTCTGTGTCACTCATGCCGGAAGCAGCAAAACGGGATGCTCCGCAGCGATGGAACCAGCCGCAACGCGGTTAGTTCTCATCCGTGGGCAGAGGATTGGTGACGCCCGGACCAAAGTCGGGCATATTCTGATGGAACTGCTCGAACAGGCTGCGGTTGAAGGGACTCTCCGTGGGCGGAGCCGCAACACCTTCGGTAGTGGCAAACCAGGTGTAGACGTTGTCCTTCTCTTCGAGGGCTTCGACCTGCGCGCGGGAAGCCGCGGCGAACACGTCGTTGCCGGTCGCCAGTTCCTTGTAGATCGAGAGCGCCTTCTGCAGATCGCTCTGTTGCTTCTCGCCAGGCTGGGCGCCACGCGACTCGTAAGCCCGGGCCAGGTTGAAGCGAATCCGCCGCTCCAACAGCGGGTCGCGACGGGTTTGCTGCAACGCCCGCTCGTAATACTTGATGGCATCGTCCAGCAGCGCGGCTGCCTGCTTCAGATCGCGGGGCTGACCGGCATTGGGGAACAGATAGTTGATGCCGGCAATCAGCGCCATGTCGCCGGCCCGCATGTGGGCGAACATGCCCAGGGTGGTGCCGTCGTACTTCTGGGCCATGGCGATCACGTCGTCGCGCAGGGCCTGCTCGATCTTGGGCGGCAGTTGTTCATCGACCAGGCGTTCTTCGCCTTCGGTCAGTTCATAAGTCGGGTTGTTCTTCTCTTTGCGAAGCTGGTCGCGGTAGGCTTCCAGGGCCTTCTGGCGGACGTTCTCTTGCTTGCTGCGGACGTAGTTGCCCGTGAAGGTCACTTCAAAGAACTCGCTCCAAGCCTGCGCGGCGGAGCCGGCCGACCAGGTGTTCCAGATCGAGTAACCGATCAGCAGGATCACCAGCACCAGTACCCCCGTAGCGATCGTACCGGCGTAGGGCCGGAGGGCCTCGATCTGGCGTCCCAGCCAGTCGGCCAAGACGTTGGTCTGTAACTCGTGGCGGCGTTCCGTCTTCATGAGGAGATGCTGGTGGCTTAAAGGTTGTGAGTTGGTTTGGAGTGCGCGACGTCTGGCTTGTCTTCGCGGCGTACCACTGGCCAGTGTTTACCGGTCATGGGCTGTCAGGGGGCCACTGGCTCTGCCATTGGGACAACCCATCCCCTACAGCAGCAAGCGGCAAAGTTTGCGCCCTTTGCGCCAGCCGACACGTGTACGCAAATATAGAGCGGCTCGAAGTTTGACGTCAAGGCGAGGTCCCGCCCCCCAACGGCCCTACTCCACAAGCCCTCTGGCAGCACTGCAGGCGGGTGCGCGGCGACGGCCGGCTCGCCTACTCGTATTAGCTGTGCTGGCAGCTTTCCCAGGCGTTGAGCAGCAGGTCAGCCGCGCGGTCGACTTCTTCTTGCGTCGTCTCCCAGCCGACGCTCAGCCGAATGCTGCCGGCGGCCTGCTCGGGCGACACGCCCAGGGCCCTGAGCGTGGGCGAAAGCGCTGTGCCGCCTTGATGTTGCGCAGCACCAGTCGAGGCACATAGCTCCGGGCAGCGTTTAAGCAGCTCGGCCGCGTTCACTCGCGGAAAGCTCACCGCCAACGTGTTGGGCAGCCGTCGGGCGGAGCGACCATACACCACCAGGCCGTCGCCCACCGCCTGTTCCAACCGGTTCTGCAAATGGTCGCGGAGCACCATCATCCGGCCGGCGGCTTCTTCCAGCCCGCGCTCGACCACAGCCGCCGCCGCTCCCAGGGCAATGATGCCAGGCACGTTCTCGGTGCCAGCTCGCAGGCCACGTTCGTGCCCAGAACCATGAATCACCGGTTCCAAGGCCACTTCGCGGCGAACGTACAAGGCCCCGATCCCTTTGGGGGCGTATATCTTATGACCGGAGAAACTGAGCAGGTCGACGCCCAGTTCGGCCACCGCCACGCTGATCTTGCCAACCGTCTGCGTGGCATCGGTGTGCATCAGGATACCGCGCCGCCGGCAGATTTGGGCGATCTCGCGGATCGGCTGGAGCGTGCCGATCTCGTTGTTGGCGTGCACCACGCTGACCAGAAACGTATCCGGCTGCAACGCGTCGGCCACCTCGGCCGGGTCGATCACGCCAGTGTCCCGGGCTGGCACCACCGAGACGCCGTAGCCCAAGCGCTCAAGGAATGCAGCCGTTTCGGCCACGGCCGCGTGTTCCAGGGCCGAGATTACCAGGTGCCCCTGCCCCGGCCCGCGCATGAACGCCGCGCCCTTTAGGGCCAGGTTACAGCTTTCGGTGCCGCCGGAGGTGAAGACGATTTCTTCGGCCGTTGCGCCGATCAAACGCGCGACGCGGCCACGGGCATCTTGCACGGCCGCATGGCTGGCGCGCCCCAACGCATGGCTGCTCGCCGGCAGTCCATAGTGTTCCGCCAGAAACGGCAGCATCGCTTCCTGGGCGGCGGGACAAACCGGCGTGGTGGCATTGTAGTCGAGATAAATCAGGCGCATGCGGGCGGCGGCGCGTTAAAGGATGGACCCCTACAACTCACAAGTACATGCCGACGAAACCGCCCTTGTTGTCCGACTCCTTCTGGAGCCGCTCGATCCGCCGCACGGCCTGCTCCAGGTCGCCCGCCGCAATGTAGCGATCGAACTCCACCTGGACGGCGCGGCGCACCGACTCGGTAAACCAGGCCACGATCGGCTCGGTCAGCCAGTCGCATGTTTCGCGAATCAGCTCGACCTGCAAATCGCTGCGCTCGGTGACGCGGTCGCTGGCGTCGGTCATCACCGTTCCTTCAAACGCAAACTCTAGCATCCCTTGTTCGGGATGGTTGGTCAGGTGGTAAATGCACCGGGCGTTGTACAGGTAATAGGTGTTGAACGTGCCGTGAGCTTCCATCGCCTTGAGGATCCGCTCACAACGGGCACGGTATCGGGGCGACGCGTCGATGGGGATGTCCACGCGGCTGATCGTACGCAGCGGCAGGCAGTCGAAGGTGATGTCGACAAAACGGTTCATAGCGATCCTCCAGCGAGCCGCAGACAAGCCCTACTGCGCCGAGTTTATTCGATTCTCGTGGCTTTGTAGAGGGGAAGGCCCCCCGATCGTCTGGCTTCTCTGATTTGCCGCCCTTTCGTCCTTGGCGCTTGCGCAACTTGACCTTACGCCGTCGATTCACCACCCACTTTGGGGAATCCCCCGCCGATTTGTGGTAAACTGCGGCTACCACCGGCGGAGTCTGGCCAGCTGCGGGGCGTGCCACCCCCAGTGAAACCAGTTGCCGCGGCGGCTCAATCCAATCGCAGGAAACGGCTGTGCAGCAAGGGGCGCTTTCGCCCTGCTGCCTTGCGTCCCCGCTCGATCCTCGGGAGCAGTTCGATGGTTTCTGCCGGTCGCCTGTCGATGCCCGCGTTCGTTGGTTCCCGTCGCTGGCTCCTTACCGCCCTGGTAGCTGCGTCGCTGGTTGCGGTCGCCACGGCGCCGGCGGCGGCCGCGGAACCGGCCCAACGGCTGCCAAGCCAGTGGGTCCCCTCCACCGCCCACGTGATCCCCAAGTTTACGGCGCCCGAGGGCGAAGGTTACTTCTCCATCGTCGAAGGCCACAACGGCCGGCTCTATATCGGCACCCACGCCAACGCCGTTAACTCCTGGCTGGTGGAATTCGCCCCTAAGACCGGCAAGATGGAAGTTGTGGTCGACGTGCATAAGGCCATCGGGACGACGGCCGCCGGCTTTGCCGCCCAGGCCAAGATCCATACCCGCAACAACGTCGGCCCAAGCGGCAAGATTTATTTCGGCACCAAGCAGGGCTATCCGACTGCCGAGGAGAAGCGCGAGGACTACCCCGGCGGCTACCCCATGGTCTATGACCCGGCCACCGGCAAGACCAAGGTGTACCCGATCCCGGTGCCGCACCAGGGCATCGCTAGCATCACGCCCGACGAAGCCCGCGGTGTAGCCTACATCTCCACCTGTGCCGATCACCGCCCCGGCCCGCTCGAAAACGCGGTATTCCTCAAGCTGGATCTCAAGTCGGGCAAGTACCAGGAGCTGCTCGATACCAACCACTTCTATGCGTTCATCGTGGTGGATTATCGCGGTCGGGCGTATCACCCGATCCTCGGCGGTGAAATCGCCCGCTACGATCCGGCCACCAATCGCGTGGAGCGGCTCAAACAAACGATCGACGGCAAACCGGCCACCGAAGGTACACGGCTAGCCCTCACGCCCAAGCCCGATCCGATCAACTGGGACATCTCGCCCGACGGCAAAACGCTCTACGCCCAGGCGATGCGCGAGAACGCGCTGTATGCCTACGACCTCACTGCCGAGGGCGACACCTTGCCCGGCCGCCGCATCGGTACGCCGGTGCCTGGCGCTTCCAGCGTCGATTGCCGGGCGATGTGCTGCGGCCCCAGCGGCACGGTGTGGTGCGCCATCACCGAACAGGTTCCCAAGGTCGGTAACCTGCTGCACCTGGTGAGTTACACGCCAGGCGACAGCGCGCCGGTCGATCACGGCGGTGTGTACATCACCAACCCCGATTACACCGAGTTTACCGCCGCCGATGGCAAGCCCCTGCCCTTTCACGGCGGCATCACGAAACTGCCCGACGGCAGGACCATAACCAAGTACGTGATCATGGGCGTGTGCGAAGCCCGCAATGGCGACGTCCACATTCTCTCCATGCATCCCTACAGCGTGTTGACCGTGAAGGCCGGCGACATCCGCCAGAGCGACAAAGCCGCCAGCGGCGATTAAGGCCTGCCTGGCTGTATGTTCTCCCAGCCTGCGTCAGACGTTGTCACATGGCCTGGCACGAACCACTCACTCATCCCACCAACCGATAGCCGCCCAACCTTTCCTACCTAGCAGCTCTATGCGTGACCGCTCGCCCCAATTACGTCTTGCCCAACGGCTGGCCGCCTCGCCGGTGCTGACGTCGGTATTGTGCGTTGTGCTGGCGCTGCCAGCCATCGCAACGGCCGCGGATCGCGTGGACTTCAATCGCGACGTCCGCCCGATCCTTTCCAACAACTGCTTTGCCTGTCACGGCCCCGACGAGGCCACACTGTCGGGCGAGCTGCGATTGGACAAGCCCGACCGGGCCACGGCACCGCTGCCCTCGGGCGCGGTGGCCATCGTGCCCGGCAAGCCCGACGAAAGCGAACTGATCGCCCGCATCACCGCCGAGGATGACAGCCTGCGGATGCCGCCGGCCGAGTTCGGAAAACGGCTCTCGCCCGCCGACATTGCCACGCTGCGCAAGTGGATCGAGCAAGGCGCGCCATACGCCGTACACTGGTCGTACCGCCCGCCGCAGCGGCCCGCCGTGCCGCCAGTACCGGCTTCGCACGCAGCTTGGGCCCAAAACCCGATCGATCACTTCACGCTCCAGGCCATGCTCGCCCGAGGGCTGAAACCGCTGCCCGAGGCCGACCGCTACGCCCTGGTCCGCCGGGTGTTTCTCGACCTGACCGGCTTGCCGCCGACGATCGAAGAAACCGACGCCTTCGCGGCCAACAACGCCCCGGGAGCTTATGAACAACTGGTCGAAGAACTGCTGGCGCGGCCCACGTTCGGCGAGCACTGGGCCCGCAAGTGGTTGGACCTGGCCCGCTATGCCGATAGCGCCGGCTACGCCGACGATCCGCCGCGCACCATCTGGGCGTATCGCGACTGGGTGATCCGCGCCATCAACTCCGGCATGCCGTTCGACCAGTTCACCATCGAACAGATCGCCGGTGATCTGCTGCCTTCGCCCACCGAAGACCAGCTCATCGCCACCGCCTTCCATCGCAACACGCTGACCAACAACGAAGGCGGCACGCAGGACGAAGAGTTCCGCAACGTGGCCGTAGTCGATCGGGTGAACACCACGTTCGCCGTCTGGATGGGCACCACCATGGCCTGCGCCCAGTGCCACACGCACAAGTACGACCCCATCACGCAGGAAGAGTACTTCCGGTTCTTTGCCATCTTCAACAACACGGCCGATGCCGACCGCCGCGACGAGTCGCCATTGCTGGAGCTTTACACACCTCAGCAGCTTGAACAGCGGCGCGAGCTTGAAGCTCAAATCGCCAGGCTCCGCGAGTCCGGCGATCAAGAAGCCCTCGAGAAGGCCACCGCGGCACTCAAGGAAATCAAACCGTATACGACCGTGCCGATCATGCGCGAGCTGACCGATAAGCCCCGGCAAACGCGGCTCCAGCATCGCGGTAACTATCTGGACTTGGGGCCGGTGGTTGAGCCCGGCGTGCCGCAGATCTTTCATCCGCTGCCACCCGATCAGCCGCCCAATCGCCTGGTGGTGGCGAGCTGGCTGGTCGATCGCGCCAATCCGCTCACCGCCCGCGTCGCTGCCAATCGTCTGTGGGAATCGCTGTTTGGCCAGGGCATTGTCGCCAGCAGCGAGGAGTTCGGCTCGCAGGGTGAATTGCCCACACATCCCGAGTTGCTCGACTGGCTGGCGGTCGAGCTGATGGATAGCGGATGGGACACCCGGCATTTGATCCGTTTGATGGTCACGTCGGCCACGTACCGGCAATCGTCGCAGGTGACGCCCGCCGCCGCGGCGGCCGATCCCGACAACCGCTGGCTGACCCGCGGTCCCCGCGTGCGTCACTCGGCCGAGATGATCCGCGATCAGGCGTTGGCCGCCAGTGGGCTGTTGTGCCGGAAGCTGTACGGTCCGCCGGTGAAACCGCCGCAGCCCAAGCTGGGTTTGAGCGCGGCCTTTGGCAGTTCCACCGACTGGACGCCCAGCCAGGGCGAGGACCGGTACCGCCGGGCCCTCTATACGACGTGGCGGCGGAGCAATCCTTACCCGTCGATGGCCACGTTCGACGCGCCCAACCGCGAAGTGTGCACCATCCGCCGCAACCGCACTAACACGCCACTGCAATCGCTGGTGACGTTGAACGACCCGGTCTATGTCGAAGCGGCCCAGGCCTTGGCTCGCCTGGCGTTGGCCCAGCCGGGCGATGAGCGGGAGCAGCTCATCTACGCCTTCCGTCGTTGCGTGCTGCGGCATCCAACGGAGGAAGAACTCACGGCGCTGGTGGACCTGTATCGCGATGCGTTGGCGCACTTCGCGGAAAGGCCGGTGGAGGCCACCAAGCTGGCGACCGATCCGCTGGGCCCACTGCCGCCGGAACTGAAAGCCCAGCAGGCTGCCGCCATGACCGTAGTCGGCAACGTGCTGCTGAACCTGGATGAAATGTTCTTGAAGCGCTGACGACCTGCCGACGCCAGCCACCGGCATCAGCTTCGGCAAGTTCAGCGCGCGTGGGGTTCGAGAACGGTAAGGAATGGCTGCAATGGACCTTCGACTCAAACAGTTGGAAGCGATCACCCGGCGTCATTTTCTGTCCGCCAACGGGCTGGGCCTGGGCGCCATTGCGCTGAGCTCCATGACGGGCGGAGCCACCGCCACGCCGCCGGTCTCGCCGCGGATCGATCCCACGCATCCGCTGGCCCAGCGGCAGCCGCACTTTGAGCCGCGCGCCAAACGGGTGATCTATCTGCATCTGACCGGTTCACCGCCCAACCTCGACCTGTTCGATTACAAACCGGAACTGGTCAAACGTGACGGCCAGGACTGCCCCGCCGAGTTTCTCGAAGGCCGCACGTTCGCGTTCACCAGCGGCGTGCCCAAGCTGATGGGCCCCCCCCGCACGTTCCGCCAGTACGGCGAGTCGGGGGCGTGGCTGTCGGACGCCGTGCCGCATTTTCACGCGGCCGACATCGTCGATGAAATGTGCTTCGTCCACTCGATGTACACCGACCAGTTCAATCACGCGCCCGCCGAACTGTTGATCTACACCGGCTCGCCCCGGTCCGGGCGGCCTTCGATGGGCGCTTGGGCAACCTATGGGCTAGGCACCGAGAACCAGGATCTGCCGGGCTTCGTGGTGCTGATCAGCAGCGGCGTGCAACCCAACGGCGGCGCAAACTCCTACGGCAGCGGCTTTTTGCCCTCGGTCTTTCAGGGCGTGCAGTGCCGGTCGCAAGGCGATCCGGTGCTGTATGTTTCCAATCCCGGCGGCATGGACCGCGACTTGCGGCGGCGTTCGCTCGATGCGCTCAAGACCTTGAACGAGCTTCAGGCCGCCGAACTGGGGCATCCCGAAACGCTCACCCGCATCGCCCAGTACGAGCTGGCCTATCGGATGCAGGTTTCGGTGCCCGAGGTGATGGACATCTCGCGCGAAACGCAGGCTACGCTCGACATGTACGGCGCCAAGCCTGGCGCGAGCAGCTTCGCCAATAACTGTCTGCTCGCGCGGCGGCTGGTCGAACAGGGCGTGCGGTTCGTGCAACTGTTCGACTGGGGCTGGGACTTCCACGGCACCAACGAAGGCTCGGGCCTCACCAAGGGCCTGACCGACAAGTGCGCTACCATGGACAAGCCCATCGCCGCCTTGATCCGCGATCTTCGGCAACGCGGACTGCTCGATGATACGCTGATCGTGTGCGGCGGCGAATTTGGTCGCACGCCGTTCCGCGAAGGCCGCACGGCCAAGAGCAAGATCCTGGGCCGTGACCATTACCCGGACTGCTTCACCATGTGGATGGCCGGTGGCGGCGTACGTGGCGGCCTGCATTACGGAGCCACCGACGAGTTGGGCTTCCGCGTGGTGGAGAACAAAGTCCACGTGCATGACTTGCAGGCCACGATCCTGCACCTACTGGGCCTCGATCACCAGCGGCTGACCTTCCGCTTCCAGGGCCGGGACTACCGCCTGACCGACGTACACGGCAACGTCGTTGAAGATCTCTTGGCGTAGATCACATCCGGGAAACAGGCGTTCCAACATTAATAACGCCGGGCCCTTTTGCATTGTCCGCAGAGCGGCCCCTACTCCGTGGCACATCGCCTGCGGAGCGGCCCCACAGGGCGGATATTCCTTCCACTGGACCTCAGATTAAGATGGCCTGAACGCGTGGCGGGCGCAACTTCCCCGCTGCCGCGCGTGCGGGGGGCACGCCTGGCTGCGTTACTTGTACACTCCCCCCGCTTCGCCTATCCTTCCGGCTGATTCGTACCTTCCCTGGCGTCCCTCCAAGGAACTATCCGCTATGGCATACCACTGGCGGCCGATTGCGGCCATTCTGCTTACGTTCGCCGCGACGAGTTGCGCGGTTGCCGACGGCCAGCAAGGCCAGGACGAGTGGATCCCGCTGTTCAACGGCAAGAACCTCGACGGCTGGATTCCCAAGATCGTGGGCTACGAAGCCGGCGAAAACTTCGGCAACACCTTCCGCGTGGAAGACGGCCTGCTCAAGGTCCGCTACGACCAGTATGGCCCCTTCAAAGGCCGGTTCGGGCACCTGTTCTATCACAAGCCGTTCAGCCACTACATCCTGCGGGTGGAATACCGTTTTGTGGGCGAACAGGCCGAGAAGTCTCCGCCCTGGGCGCTGCGCAACAGCGGCGTGATGATCCACGGCCAAACGCCCGAGAGCATGCGCAAGGATCAGAACTTCCCGGTGTCGATCGAGGTCCAGTTCCTGGGCGGCACCGGCGAAGGCGAACGGCCCACGGCCAACGTGTGCACGCCGGGCACGCACATTGTGATGAACGGCGAACTGATCAAGCAGCACTGCAACCAGTCACGTTCCAAGACCTATCACGGCGACCAGTGGGTGACTGTCGAAATCGAAGTCCGCGGCAACAAGGTAATCCGCCACATCATCGACGGCGAAACCGTGCTGGAATACACCGAACCGCAGCTCGATGAATCGGATCCCGACGCCCAGGCCTTGATCAAGGACGGCCAGAAAATGCTGTCCTCGGGCACGATCTCGCTGCAGTCGGAAAGCCACCCGATCGACTTCCGCAAAGTCGAAATCAAGCTGCTGAAGGAAGACGAGTAATCCGCCGTCGGGTTGATTGCTCTTCAACCAGAATCATCTTTTGGCCAGTCGTGCGGGTTAGATCTCGCGCGTCTGGCCATTTTCTTTGTAGACCACCTTGTACAGGTCCTTACGGCGGTCGTTCCAGTTCTGCACCGTGCCGGAATGACGGTGCCGGTGCAACAGCTCCACGTCCACGTCGTGGATCACGATCGTTTCGATGTTCGCCGTGCATTCGGCGGCCACCGCATCGCGCGAGAACGAAAAGTCCGACGGCGTGAAGATGCCGCTCTGGGCATAGCGAATGTCGACGTTGTCGATAAACGGCAGGTTGCCCACGCAGCCCGCCACCGCCACGTACTGGTGGTTCTCAATACACCGCGCCTGCGCGCAGGTCCGCACGCGCAAGTAGCCCTGCCGGGTATCGGTATTGAACGGCACAAAAACGATCTGCGCTCCCTTGTCGGCCACGATCCGGCACAGTTCGGGGAATTCGATGTCGTAGCAGACAAGGATGGCGATCTTGCCGCAATCGGTGTCGAACACCTGCAAGGTGTCGCCCGGCTCCACGCCCCACCAGCGGCGTTCGCTCGGCGTGACATGCAGCTTGTACTGCTTCTCGATGGTGCCGTCACGGCGGAACAGGTACGCGATGTTGTACAGCAGATCTTCTTCCAGCGTGAAGTGGCTGCCGGCGATCACGTTCAAGTCGTACTTCACCGCCATCCAGCCGAAGAAATTGAGATAATCCTCGGTATACACCGTGGCCAGCTCGCGCGCGGCCAGGCCTGGCCGGCAGCTCTCAATACACGACATCAACTGCGTGGTGAGCAACTCCGGGAACAGGCAGAAGTCGCACTTGTAGTCGCTGGCCACGTCGATGAAGTATTCGCACTGCCGAGCGAAGTCATCAAAGCTGTCGATGGACCGCATCTGGTACTGCACGGCCGCCAGGCGCACCATCTCCACCGCGTGATAACGCCGCTTGGCGCCCGCCTGGTAGTCAAGGTTGGTCCACTCCAAGAAGGCTGCGTAGCCGCGTGACTCGGAATCAGGTGGCAGGTAATTGGGGATCAGCCCCTTGAGCACAAAGCCGTTGGCCGTCTGCGCCGTCAGCACCGGATCGAACAAGGCCTTGCTCATCACGGCTTCGACGTACTCTCGGGCACTCATCCGGTCGGCCACCTGGCCGTAACCGGGAATGCGGCCGGCAATGATGATGCGGGCAATGTTGCGTTCGCGGCACAGTTCCTTACGGGCGTCGTACAGCCGGCGCGACAGTTTGAGGCCACGGAAATCGGGATCGACCATGATCTCGATCCCGTACAGCGTGTCGCCGTTGGGCACATGGTTGGTGATGTAGCCGTTATCGGCAATGGCTTGCCAGTTATGCCATTGGGTGTGCTGGCTGGAATCGACGATCAGGCTGCTGCTGGAGGCCACCAGCCGGCCCTTGTATTCCACGCCCAATTGCCCCTCGGGGAAGATCCGAAGCTGGCTTTCGATCTGGTCGCGGCGCCAGGGCTGCATGCCGGGAAAACACCGCTTCTGCATGGCGACCATCGCTTCGTAGTCGTCGATGGTTAGCTGGCGCACCTGGATATGACGTTCGAATTGGGACAGGTCGATTTCATCCATAGGTGGCCACATAGCACGAGGAGCGGGGATCTGACGGCCGCGCAAACATATATGGCGGCATTATTTGACAGCAGCTCGCCAGAGGGTGGTGGCCGCAACGGATTCTAGCGCCGCCGGGGGATAAGGCCAGTAAAGCGGTGGCCTGGGTGGCGCACCGGGGGGCATATCCCCAGCGCCAAAGCGAACTTGCATTCACTCCAGGTGGCCGTAAGATTCCCACAGGTGAACTGAGAAGAGTCCAATTGGCCAACCTTGCCCGCTGTTCGCAGCAGCGGTCCCCGCAACCACGCGAAAGGCAGGGCGCAAGGGGCGGCTAACATCGCGTCGCGTGGACGGCGGCTTTGACCATGCCCAAGATTCTTGTGGTAGATGATTCGGCCACGGATCGGCATCTGGCGGGCGATTTGCTCAATCGGGCATTGGCCGTCGAAATCGATTTTGCCCGCCAGGGCGATGAAGCCCTGGCCCTGATGGACCGCTGCGCCCCAGACCTGGTGCTGACCGATCTGGTGATGCCGGACCTGGATGGCCTGGGGCTGGTAGCTGAGGTTCGCGGCCGCTATCCGATGGTGCCGGTGGTGTTGATGACATCGCCGGGCAGCGAGGAACTGGCCCTGCGTGCGCTCAAGCTGGGGGCGTCGAGCTACGTGCCCAAGCGGCTGCTGGCCGAAGAACTGGTCGATACGGTCGACCAGGTGCTGGGAGCCGCACGGCAACGCCGCGACGAGGCCCGGCTGATGGAGTGCTTAACCCTTTGGCGACAGCGGTTTGTGCTGGGTAACGATTACACGCTGATCCCGCCGCTGATCGCCTGCCTGCAGCAAGCAGCCTTGCGAATGAACCTCTTTGGCGATGCCGACCGCATCCGGATGGGTATCGCCCTGGAAGAAGCCCTAGTCAACGCCATCTACCACGGCAACCTGGAGATGGACTCTCGGCACCGCGAAGATCGGGCAACCTATCAGAAACTGATCGCCCAGCGTCAATCAACGGAGCCGTACTGCCGGCGGCGGGTCCATGTCGATATGTCGGTGTCGACGTACGAAGCGCTGGTCGTGATTCGCGATGAGGGGCCCGGCTTCAATCCGGCCAGCATCCCCGATCCCCGCGAGACCGACCTGGAACAAATCAGCGGCCGGGGCCTGCTGTTGATGCGGACGTTCATGGACGAGGTGCGCTTCAACGACCAGGGTAATGAAGTCACCATGATCAAGCGGGCGTGCGGCCAAGCCGTCTAAGCTCTTAAGCCGCCTTTACTTGCCGTCATCTCTTGCTCGTCGGCAAGCGCTGCCGCGTGGTGCCTCGCGCACGGTGACAGAGCTTGCCATGCCCCTCAGCAGTGGTTGCTAGCACTCGGCTTCTGCTAGCGCGAAAACCAGCATTGTGACCGTGCCAAACCGGTCTAGGGGCCAACGGACATTCTTGCTAGAATCCCGCCCCGCCGCTTGCCGAAAGAGCGGCCTGCCAACCGTTTTGCGTCGGAGAATGACGATGCCCGGACTCTGCTGCTGGCGTTCTGCCTTGGCGATGCTTGCCGCAAGCTGTGCGATGGCCTGCCCGGCGTCTGCCCAATATGCTCCTCCTGCTGGCCAGCGTGGGCCGCAGCAAGCCCCGGCGGCGCAGGGTGTCCGCCCCGGTTATCCGGCCGCCGGCCAAGTTCCGCAAAACCAGGGCGTGCCCGCCCAAGGTATGCAGATGCAAAATTCCGGAGCGCAAGCTCCCGCGGGGCAAGGCGGTGCGTCACGTCAGCAGGTGCCGATGCCGCCGCGTCCTCAGGCTCCATTCCAGTTGAGCCAGGCCGAGTTTGAACAGCTCTGGCAGGTGCTCAAAGCCTGGGAGACCCAGGGCGATAAGGTCGAGACCATGCGGGCCGACCTGGTGCTGTTCACCGAAGATCGCGTGTTCAACCAGAAGACGCAGCAGCGCGGCCATCTCGAGTACGCCAAGCCCGACAAGGGCCTGTACCGCGTCTTCGATGAAGAAGGCAAAAACACCATCGCCCACTGGATGTGCGATGGGAAGTCCATCTACGAGTACAAGCACGACGAGCAGAAGCTGATCGAGCGGACCTTGCCGCCGGAACTGCAAGGCCAGGGCATTGCCAACGGGCCGATGCCATTCTTGCTGGGCGCCAAGGCCGACCAGTTGCTCCAGCGGTATTACCTGCGGATCGTCACCCCGCAGGAGTTGGCCAGCACCCAAATCTGGATCGAGGCCTATCCCAAGTACCAGCAGGACGCGGCCAACTTCCGCCGGGCCACGGTGATCTTGATCAAGGACACCATGCAACTGGACGCCGTCGAGTTGTATGAGCCCAACGGCAAACAGCGCACGGTCCACAAGTTGGTGAACGTGAAGATCAACGACCGCCTGAACTTCATCCGCGGCTCGGACTTCAAGGCCACGTTGCCGCGGGGCTGGACCAAGGTGGTCAATCCCGAAGGCGTGCCGGGCGGTCCCACCGCGCAGCGCGTGGCGCCGCCGGGCGAGGCTCCCGCGCAGCAGCGGTAACCGCCTGATCCTTAACCGGCGACACCGGCCAATCCCTGCGGCCGCGACCTGCCGCGGCATGGTCCCCCCTCGGTTGGTGATGCGAATTGCAGGTACGGGCGCGCAGCGGATATACTTACCGCAGTACAGGTTGAGTCGATTGGGAGACTCACCGCGCCCGTCTTGCGGTCGCTCCCAGGCGAGTGTCGCCCTGTTGGCCGTTTTTCTGCATCCGCCGGCAGGTTTCCGGCCGGATCAGGAAAACCGTTCGCCACATCGGCTTCTGTCCCGGATACCCAGGCCGCCGTGCTCCGGCCCGGCCGTCTTTGCCCGGGCTGGCTGTGTCGTCGGGCCAACAGTACCTTCGCGAAACCCGTTTGCGACTGGGGCTTATTCCCTTGTGGCGCTAGCTGAAGGCGCCGGTGTGGCTGCTTTATGAAATTGCGGGTGGGGGTCGTTGGTACCGGTGAAATGTGGGAAAAGCGGTATCGGCCCGCTCTGCGCACCCTGGCCGACCGCTTCGAACTGACCGCCGTCTGCGAGCCGGTAGCGCTGCGGGCGATGCAGGTTGCCCGCGAGTTCAACTGCTGCGCGGTCGACGGTTTCCGCGTGCTGGCCCAGCGCGACGACGTGGACGCGATCCTGATCCTGTCGCGCAACTGGTTCAACGGCCTGCCGATCCTCGCCGCCTGCGACGCCGGCAAAGCCATCTACTGTTGCGACGGCCTGGACGTCGATCCCAACACGGCCCTGCGGCTCAAAGAACGGATCGAAGCGGCAGGCGTGGCCTTCATGGCCGAGTTTCCCCGGCGGCATGCCCCGGCGACGCTCCGGCTCAAGGAACTGATCGCCACGCGGCTGGGCCAACCGCGGCTGCTGTTTGCCCACCTGCGCAAGCCCATCACGTCCAACGGCCGAAACGGCAAGACCATATCCGCCGGCGTGGGCCAGGAACTGGCCGAACTGGTCGATTGGTGCCGGTACGTGGTGGACCGCGAGCCGACCTCGATCTTCGCATCATCGCACGGCACCGAGCCTGGCCGCCTCGACGGCGATTACCACGCCTTCAGCATGGAGTTCGCTGCCGACACGCCGCAAACGTCGGCTCTGGCGCAAATCAGTTGCGGCAACTACATGTCGGCCTCGTGGCCGGAGGCCATCAGCTTCCGCCCGCCCGCCGCCCTCCAAGTCGCTTGCGAGCACGGCATTGCGTTTGTCGACTTGCCCTCGACGGTGGTCTGGTTCGATAGCGCCGGCCGGCACATGGAATCGCTCGACAGCGAACGGCCGGTGGGCGAGACCATGCTGCTCTCGTTCCATCGCCAGGTGACCAGCCTGGTCCGTAATCCCGCGAGCCTGCAAGACGCCTACAAGGCCACCACGATCGTGGCTGCCGCTCGGCAAAGCGCGATGGAAGGCCGCCGAGTGCCGCTGAAGTTCTAGCTTTGGCCAGCGGCACCTGCCTGGCGAGCATATTTGGCGGTGCGCCGCATGTTCTCAAGCCGCCCCCCGCAGTGGCTCACCTCCCCTCCTCCGCCGGCGCACATTTGGCGTTTAGTGCTAAGCTTCGCAGCTTGCGCCTTCTGCCAGTGAAGGCAATACGCTGTGAGTGCGTGCTGTCCGGGCGTTCACTCACCGCCTGATCTGGGGGACGTAATCTCTATTTTCCGCGCCCGGCGAATTTTTGAGCTACGGTTTAGTGGATCATAGCCGCGTGACGTGCTGCGATGCCGCGCGCAGGTGGGGCGCTGGACCATCCTGCGGCGAGCAGCGTGGCACAACGGGCATCGACGCACACGCGTACCCTTCTCAAACGTCGATGCCTACCCCTGGTAGCCCACGGGCTACCCACCCGTCTGTCAGCACATTCTGGAGCCAACGAGCATGAGCAAGCTCAAGCGCGACAAGCGGATCCGCAGATTTGTCGACGGCCAGCTCCAAGGTGCGCTGCTGCTGCGGGTGTTGGTTTATGCCTTTTGCTGTTTCACGGTCGTAACGGTGATGATCCTCACCTGGCGGATCGTCGTTAGTGGTCCCGCCCGACCGTTCTACACGCACTTCGATGAACTCTGGTTTCAATACGCGCCGGTTGTGATCGCGCTGTTGTTGTTACTGCCGCTGATCATGATCGACGTGATTCGATTCAGCCATCGGTTTGTAGGACCGATGCTGCGCATGCGAAAGGCCATGAAGGAACTGGCCGAAGGGGGTAACGTGGAACCGCTGCGGTTCCGGAAGAATGATTTCTGGCACGATGCGGCCGAGCACTTCAACTTGCTGCTGCGCCGCGTGCAGGAGCAGGAAGCGCTGCTGGCTAAAGCCCAGCAAACGGCGGAGCCGCCAGAACTCGTTTCGTAAACCTTGCCCTCGCGGTCGGTCACTACCGGAGAAGACCGGCGCGGCGTGCGGAGCGCCGCAGCGTCCTTCCGGCCACGGCTGACCGCGGCTGACGTTCCCGAACTGATTTTCGCCTTGGAAGTTCCCGGGTGGGATCCATGACAATGGCTGACATCGCCTACGAAGTACCGCGACGGCAACCGGTGTGGTCGGTACTGGTTCTGTTATGCTATGCGGCCTTTGCCGCAGCGGCGGTAACCTGGTCCCACAGTCTCAGCGGCTGGATCGTGCTAGGGCTGGCTCCGGTCCTGCTCATCGATCGGCTGATCTTCCGCATCATTCCGCCCCATGGCGATTCGATGGCCACCCAGTTCTGCATCCGGATGGGTTATTTCCTGTTCGGAATGGTGGCGATCACGTTCTTCACCGAAGGCGCGATCACCATCGTGGAAACGGTGTTCGTGTCGCTGGTGCTGTCGCTGGCCACCTTCCTGTTGGAATTCCTGCTGGAACTGACGTTCTACGTCTACTATCGCCTGCGGGGCATGCCGGCCATGCAGCTGATGGGCCCTTGCAGTTGGCGGGCCTGGCCGCCGCGCTGGCCCTGCCGCTGGTGGTGTTCCATCCCCTGATGGCCGTCCATCCGGTGCGCCGTGTGGCGATGCAAACGCCTGCCGATCTGGGTGCCCCGTTCCAGGAGATCCGGTTCAAGACCGCCGATGGCCTGCAACTGGAAGGCTGGTTTGTACCGGCCGAGGATTCCCGGGCCGTCGCCATCTACTGCCACGGCTACGGCGAAAACCGTGGGCAGTCGCTCACGATGCTCCGAGCCCTGCGCAAGATGGGGCTGGACGTGTTGGCCTTCGACTTCCGTGGGCATGGCACCAGCGATGGCCACACCGTTACGTTTGGGTATCGCGAGGTCAACGATCTGAAAGCCGCCCTGGCCGAAGCTCGGCGACTTGCGCCCGGCAAGCCGGTGTTCATCATCGGCGTGTCGTATGGGGCCGCGGCCACGCTGCACGCCTTGCCCGAGCTTGAAGGAATCGAGGGCGTGTGGGTCGACTCGACCTATGGCCGCTTCCAATCGGTGGTGGATCGCAGTTTCCACTTCTTGCCCAACTCGATCCGGCCGGCCTTCGTACGGCTCGCCAGCGCGATGATCGAACTGGACTGCGGGCTGGAGCCGTCGTCGATCAATCCGATCGACCGGCTGGAGCACGTGCGGGTACCGATCTACTTCTGCCACTGGCGAGGCGATCGGGCGACCTCTTTCGACGAAGGGCGCGAACTGTTCGAACGCTACCAGGGCCCCAAGTGGAGCTACTGGGTGGACGACCTGTCGCTGCAGCAAACGCTCAGCCCGGCCGGCAAACGCGAGTATTACTTGCGGCTGTACCAGTTTGTGAACTCGTGCCTGAACAACGAGTTGCCCCAAACCGCCGAACAACCATTGCCGAGCCCTCCGGTCACGCCCACCAGCGCCGTGGCCGATGCGTTAGGGTCGCCCTGATCGGGCCCGTTCTCATGCTGTAAACCTTATGGCTACTGTTCGCGGGAACGCATCGACAGCAGGCGCTGCAGGGTTTCCATGTCGATCGGCTTCACCAGGTGGTGGTCGAAGCCGGCTTCGCGGCTGAGCCGCTTGTCTTCCTGCTGGCCCCAGCCGGTGACGGCGATCAGCACCATGTCGCGTCCCCATGGCTGTTGCCGTATCCGCTGGGCCGTCTCGTAGCCGTTGAGTTTGGGCATGCCGATATCGAGCAATGCCACTTGCGGCTGAAACTCGGCGGCCACCGCGAGCGCGGCCAGACCATCGGCCGCCGTGCGGACCTCATGGCCTTGGCCGCTGAGGATCAAGGCCAGCATCCGTGCGGCGTCGACGTTATCGTCGGCCACCAGAATCCGGTACTTGTCCACCTGCTGCGGCTGCTGCGACACCTGCGAGGCAGGATCGACCGGTTCCTCTTCCGTGAGCGGCAGCGTAACGCAGAACTCGCTGCCATGGCCGCGACCATCGCTGTGGGCGGACACCGTACCGCCGTGCATCTCGACCAGGCGTTTGACGAGCGTCAGACCGATGCCCAACCCGCTGTGCGAGCGTTCCAGCGTACGATCCACCTGCGTGAACATCTCGAAGATGGAGTCGAGCATGTCGGGCGGGATGCCGATGCCCGTGTCACGCACCGTAATGCGAAGGCTCCCCTCCTGCCGCTGAGCCTGGAGCCAGATCTGGCCGCCGGGCGGCATGTACTTGGCCGCGTTGTTCAGCAGGTTGGAGAGTACTTGCGCCAGCCGCGTGGAATCGGCGAAAAGTACCACACGCTCCGGCGGCAGTTCCACATGCAGTTGATGGCCGGCTTCGTCGATGATCGGCTGCACGGCTTCCACCGCGCTTTCGACAATCGAAGCCAGCGTGCAAACGTGCTTGCGCAGTTCCATCGTGCCGCGAGTGATGCGCGAGACATCAAGCAGGTCGTCGATCAGGCGCACCATTTGGCGGGTTTGCCGATCCATGGTGGCACAGATCTCTTCCAGCGGCCCATCATTCAAGCCAAGTTGGCGCAGCAGTTCCAGCCCCGTACGAATGGGGGCCAGCGGATTGCGCAGTTCGTGCGCCAACACGGCCAGGAACTCGTCCTTGCGGCGGTCCGCCTGGCGGAGCGACTGCTCCGACTGCTTGATATCGGTAATATCGACCGAGCAACCGACAAAGCCCAGAAAGGCTCCCGACTCGGTGAACCGCGGCGACGCCTTGGATTTTACCCAGCGATACTCGCCCGAAGCGGCCAAGAACCGGCACTGCCCTTCAAACGGTACGTGGCGTTCGAAGGCGTCGTTGTACGCAGCCAGGTAAGGTTCGAGGTCGTCTGGATGGACACGGCTGCTCCAGCGCATCCCACCAACGTCGTCGAGCGTCAGCCCCCAGAGCCGCTCGAACTCGCGGTTAATGAACTCGCAGCCGTTCAACCCCATCACCCAGATCGGCACCGGCGCGTTGTTGGCCATGTTGCGGAAGCGGGCTTCGCTCTCGCGCAAATGCTGCTCGGCGCGGATACGTTCGGTGATGTCGATGGCAATACCGCCGATCAGCGTCGGCTGACCATCCATGCCCGGGACCGGAAACTTGCTCGCCAGGGTGGTATGGATGCCGTCGGCCGCACGCAATGTTTCGATGGTTTCAATGCCCGATGGCGATTGAAGTGCTTCCTGATCGTGCTTGCGGAACAGGGCGGCGGATTCCGGAGGAAACAGTTCTTCATCGGTGCGGCCGCAAATTTCCTCGGCCTTCATGCCCACCAGTTTCTCGGTGGCATGATTCACAAACACATACCGGCCCTCCAGGTCCTTGAGCCAGGCCAGGCCGGGCAGGTGCTGCATGAACCGGGTGAAGCGCTCTTCGCTTTGCCGCAGGGCCGCGTACGCCTGTTTGCGATCGGTGATATCGATCAGCATGTTGACCAGGCCCTGCACGTTGCCTTTCTCGTCGAGAATCGGCTGCGGATGGGCCAACACGTTGCGTCTCGTACCGTCGGGCCGCTCGACGATGACTTCCGCGCTCTGGGGACGTTTCTGCTGCACCGCAAGCATCACCGGCCAGGCTTGCGGTGGAATCGGGGTGCCGTCGGGATGCAGCACCTTGTAGGCGGCACACCAAAGACCAGTTTCGTCGCTGGGTCTCCGCCCCCACAGTTCCACCGCGGCATCGTTGTAGACCTGGATCTTGCCGTCGCGGTCGCAGGTATACAGCGCCGCCGGAACCGATTCGACCAACTGGCGGTACCGGCGCTGCGTTTCGCGCAGCGCCGCCTCAACACGGGCCCGGTGCGAAAGCTCGCGTCTGGCGTTGCCGTACAGCCGGGCGTTATCGATCGCCACCGCAGCCTGGGCGGCCACGCCTTGTGCCAGACGTTCGGCCCGTTCGTCGAACACGCCTGCCTCGGCATGTCCAAAGAACAACCCGCCCAGCACTTCGCCCAACCGCGATACGACCGGCACCGCCAGATAGCTTCGCACCGGCAAATGGCCCGGCGGCAGCCCATAGTGCGGCGGGCATTTGCCGTAGCGTGGATCGAGGGTGACATCGTCCGCTCGCACCACGCCTTCGCCGCGATACGTGGCGTCGAACAACAGGGTCTTGCGCGGCATCTCGAAGTGGTCAAATACTTCGTAGGGCGCGCCCGACAGGGCAAAAAGCTGGTACGACTGGCCCTGCTCGTTCTGATGGTTGTAAAAGAAGGCGCCGAACTGAGCCCCCGTCAGATTGGTGCCGGCGTCGGTCACCTTCTGGAGCAGATTCTGCAGGTCGAGTTCGGCCGTCAGGTCGCGAGCGACCGCGTTGAGCGTTTCCGACTCCCGCCGCAAAATCTGCTCGCGTTTCAGGGCTTCGTTGCGGACGCGAGCCGCCGCGATTTGCGATGCCACGCGGGCCAACAACTCGCGGGCATGGAACGGCTTGACCAGAAAATCGTCGGCGCCGGATTCCAGCCCACCCAGTCGCGCTTCTTCACCCGCCCGCGCCGAGAGCATGATCACCGGCACGGTTGCCGTCTGCGGATCGGCTCGAAATGCCCGGAGCAATTCGAAGCCATCCAGCCGCGGCATCATGATGTCGGTAATGACGAGGTCGGGCCGCCGACGACGGCAACACTCCAGCGCCTGCTGCCCATCGGAAACGGCAATGACCTGGTACCGCCCTTCCAGCAACCGACGCACGTAGTCGCGCATGTCGGCGTTGTCGTCGGCCAGCACGATCCGCGCTACTGCGCCTGCCTCGTGCTCGGCCGAGCCGACCGACGGAGCTTGGGTTGCGGCTGACGCTTGAACAGATGCGCCGGCTGCCGGCTGACCGTCGCGCGCGGCATTATCCTCGGGCAGCCACCGCAAAGCCTCTTCGACAAACGCGCCGGCTTCCGAGTGTGTCGTGTGCGTACCCGGCATCACCACCCGCTCAGGCGGCAGATGATCCTTGCCCAGCGGGATCTTGACGGTGAACGTGCTGCCTTCGCCCAACCGGGTAGCCACATCCACCGAACCGCCATGCAACTTGGCCAGCTCGCCCACCAACGCCAGGCCGATGCCGCTGCCTTCGTGAGTGCGGCTGGGCGTGCTTTCGATGCGGTGGAAGCGGTTGAACAGCTTGGGGACTTCTTCGTCGGGAATGCCGGTGCCGCTATCGCGCACACTCAGGCAGGCGTGGCCGTCGCAGACGCGCAGCGTGACGGCAATCTCGCCATCAAACGTGTACTTGAACGCGTTGGAGAGCAGATTGAGAACGATCTTTTCCCACATGTCACGATCGACGTACCCCGGCTCATTCAGCGGCGGACAGTCGACCACCAACCGCAGGCCGGCCACGTCGGTCGCGGAGCGAAACACGCTCGCCAAGTCGGCCGTGTACTGGGCCAGGTCGGTTGGTTCAAAGCGGGCTTGTACGCGGCCGGCCTCGATCCGCGAAAACTCCAGCAGTGTGTTCACCAGCCGCAACAGCCGCCGCGCGTTGCGGGTGGCCACGGTAAGCGTCTCGCGGACGGCGTCGCTCAACGGCTCGCGTTGATCGTTCAGCAGATTTTCGAGCGGCCCCAACAGCAGCGTCAGCGGCGTGCGGAATTCGTGGCTGACGTTGGAAAAGAACGTGGTCTTGGCCCGATCGAGCTCGACCAGTTTCTCAACCCGAGTTCGTTCGTACTCGTAGGCCTGGGCATTGGCAATGCTGGCCGAGATCTGCGAAGCAATCGGGTACAGGAAGCGGTGGTAATCATCGTTCAGCAGCCGGTACGGGTTAAGGCCAACAAGCAAAATGCCGGTGCGGCCTTGTTGACCACTGGGCGCAATGGGGACGGCCACGATCTGTTGCGGCGGCTGTTTCCACACGCCGCCCGTGGCGTTCTCCAGCAGTTGCTGCCAGCCCGATACCAGTACCAATTGCTGCGAGCTGAGTGCGGTACGGTACGGTTCGGCGGCGGGGTCCGCCAGGTTGATCTGCTCCGGCACCCCCGGGGCATCCGCCGCCAGGCCCGCCCTGCCCTGTAGTACCAACGTCTGCTGCTGCGGGTCGCTGAGATAGACCAACGCCAGCGGCAAGTCATAAGGGTTGGTTTGCAAACACTCGCAGCAAAGCGAACACGCTTGTTCAAGCGTGCGGGCATCGACCGTGCGCGCCGCAAGCTCGCGGAGCAGCTTGAGCTGCCGCTCGCTGATGATCCGCTGGGTATCGTCGGACACAATGCCGAGGATGCCGCCGGTTTCGCCGTGATCGTCGGGGATCGGGCTATAAGAAAACGTGTAATAGGTTTCTTCCCGATAGCCATGGCGTTCCATGATGAGCAGCAGCGACTCATCGTAGGTGCCTTCGTGATGGTACAGCATGAAGCGGGCGCGAGGTCCCACCTGATCCCAGACCTCGGGCCATACCTCGTCGGCCGGACGGCCAAGCGCGGCGGGATGCTTCCGGCCCAGGAATCCCTGGTACGCGTCGTTATAGAGGTTAATCAGCTCGTTGCCCCACCAGATGAACATCGGCTGGCGGGACGTGAGCATGATCCGGACCGCCGTCTTGAGGTTCTGGGGCCAGCCGTCCAAGGGACCAAGCGACGTGGCCGCCCACGAGAAGGCGCGGATTCTACCCGCCATCTCGCCGCCACCCCGCAGGAATTCGACACCCTCGGTCGGGGACGCTGCAAAGTCACTCATCGGTGTTACCTGGTGAGAAGCCCCCCTTGGGCTCGACGGGCATCCAATGGGCTACGGCCTGCCCCCGACTCGAAGCCGCAACCAGCCAAGTGCCGAGCCTAGGCTGTGCGACCAACGATGAACTCGCCATACCGTTGGTCGGTAAAAGGACGTGAAAAGAACCTTCGCAAACCGGCGCGACCTCGTTCTTGCTCCTGTGCTGGCCACCTGCCCCGTCGACGAGATCTGCTCGTGCTTTTCGCTCGGCATTCGCTCGCAAAAGTGCACGGCCTCAAGCCACGTTCCACTCGCTAGGCCGCTAGCCTGGTTCGTTTGCCGCGCAGGCAATCGTAACCCTACTCAAGACTGGCCAGAATGATATGAGAACCTTCCCCATACCGTCTTATGGCGAATTTTGGACCAACCGGCAGAAAAGGTTTCATCCGTACGGCCCCATTTACCGCGATGGTGGGGAAAGCGGGCGCCAGCTTTGATACCAGTCCCATCGACAAAATGTCTGAACGCGGACGCCGTGGGATGGATCGAAACACCGGTTCTAACCCCTGAACCGGTTATGCCGGGCAGCAGGAGCCAGTCGGCAGGCCTCGGCTCGCGGCGATCCCAGTCGACTCCCCCACGCTCGCAGGGGCGTATCTCCGGCATATCTTGGCGAGGCTTAACAGCTTTCCTGTCCGGGCCTTGGTTTGGGTCTGAAATTGTTGTGCCGCCGGCTGCTGCAAAAAGCCGGGTGCTAGACTACACGTAGGTTTCCGACGGGGTGCCCCCCATTGACGCTCCGCATACGATAGTGGTCGAAGGGAGCACCAACCATCGGATGGCCGCTTGCCAGGATAGCGACGACTCCCACGCAGGCGGGCGAAACCAAAATTTCTACCGCCGCCGGCTAAAGTTTGCCGGCGTGTACTAGGTTTCATAAAGAACGTTTTGACGTCGCGGGCCGCACACCAGTGCCCGGCCACGAATCCGAGGTTGAAAGCATATGGGCTTCCTGCAGCGCTTCTTTCGTAACGTTTTCCGCGACGGCGCTCCCGGTACGCACACCAGCAGCTTTGAGCGCCTGACGGAGGAAGAGCTCGAAGCCCACCTGGGTGTGGTCCGCTACGGTAACTTCGTGCTCACCGACGCGATCCGCCCCAGCTACGATCTGCAGGTGATGCCGCGCCAGGGCTACCGGCACGACGTATACCGCGACGAAGAAAGCGGCGTCCGCGTGCCCGTGCTGATGGCGTCGGCCAGTTGCGACATCCTGTTCGACGTGTTCCTGGATTTGATCGATCCGCTGGGCTCGGTCGTCGACGTCGTGCTTGAAACCAGCCACAACCGGCAGGCTCGCGGGCATGACGACCTGTACCGCGAACACATCGACATGCCGGTGCTCAAGAGCATCCTCTGCGATTACGAGGACCTGCTGCTTAACGACGGGTGTACGGGGATCGCCGTGCTGAACCCGCGTATCCCGCTCGAAGTGCAGTTCGACGAGCACAAGCTGCTCATCGCCTACGGCGAAGACCTGAGCGAGTTTGAAGAAGTGCTCCAGCGGTACAACATCGAGTGCGACGAGCAGATGCGGTTCATTACCGAAGCCGAGCACGTCCACTCGTCCAGCGACCTGTACGTCGACCGATTCGCCGAGCTCAAGACCGAGCTGGGCATGGATAACGGCTACTGCTAGTACCGCGAGCCACCGTTCCAAGAAACAAATAGAAGTGGGGGAGCCTTTGGGCTCCCCCACTTTTCTGTTGGCGGTCTCGCGAAGTCGTTGCCGGCGCTGCGGCCGCTTATGGCCAAGGAGCGCCCTTCTCGACCCAGCGCACCACGCGCTGCACGTCCCGCTCGGTGAGCCGCTCGCCTTCGGGCGGCATCACAAAGTCGGGATCGTCGCCGCGGATGTACTGGATCAACGGGCTGTTGTCAGCGTCGCCGGGTACGATGGCCTGCTCGCCCGTGTTGCCGCCGCGGAAGGCAGCCTCCTTCTGATCCAGGCGATAGCCCGATTCCTGCCGCTGCGGGCCGTGGCACCGGTAACAGTGGCGTACCAGCAGCGGCTTGATCTCGCGATTGAAATCAGGCACGTCCTCGGCATCACCAGCGGCAAGGCTGACGACCGCGGCGCTGCGATCATTGCCGGGCGCAGTACTGGCCACGCCGAGCCATAGCCCGGTGGTTGGCCACGCCAACAGCGCGGCCCGGGCCAGCCTGCCCGCGACGGTTCGCATGGTTACTTCGCGCGTTCGAACGTGTAGATGCCGCGGCCGTCGTTGCTGACGATGCAGAAGTAGATCTCGCCGTCGGCATCCTCACCAAAGCTCATCACCGGGAAACCGTCGGTGGGGATGGCCAGGTTGGAGACGACCTGCTTCTTCTCGCGGTCATAGTCCAGCGCCCAGATCTTGCCGGTCACATAATCGGCGTACACGTAGCGGCCTTGCAGCTCAGGCAGCTTCTTGCCGCGATACACCAGGCCGCCGGTGATCGACTTGCCCACCTGGTGATCGTACTCCCAGATCGGCTCGATCAGGTCCGGACGCGGACCGGTGCCGTTGGGGCCGAAGGGATGGCGACCTTCGCGGAGGTTCCAGCCGTAGTTGCCGCCCTTGACGATGATGTTGATCTCTTCCCATAGGTTCTGGCCGACATCGGCCGCCCACAGCTCGCCCGTCTTGCGATCGAACGCCAGCCGCCACACGTTACGCAGGCCATAGGCCCAGATCTCGCCGCGGGCACCCTCGCGGCCGACAAACGGGTTATCCGAGGGGATGCCGTAGTTCAGACCGGGCGACTTGCTGTCGACGTCGATCCGCAGGATCGAGCCCAGCAGCGTGCCCAGGTTCTGGCCGTTGCCGTGGGGATCGTTGGCGGCGCCGCCATCGCCCAGGCCGATGTACAGATAGCCGTCCGGGCCAAAGGCGATCGTGCCGCCGTTGTGGTTCCAGTAGGGCTGCTTGATCCGCAGCAGTTCTTCCTCGAACTCGGGATCGGCCTTATCCGGATCGTCCTTCGAAACCCGGAACCGCGAGATCACCGAGGTGTGCGGCGCATCGCTGGTGGTGTAGTAGGCGAAGAACTCGCCGTTTTCCTTGTACTTGGGATGGAACGCCAGGCCCAGGAAGCCTTCTTCGTTCTCGTTGTCCTTGTAGGTGACCTTCTTCGACATGTCGAGGAAGACTTTGCTCTCGGTCACGTCGGGCCGGTTTTCAAACACGTAGATCACACCGTGCTGCGTGGCCATGAACAGCCGGTTGGTGCCGTCGCCGGCGTGGGTGACGGTGATCGGCCGCAGCGGCGTCAGACGGCCCCGGGCGTCGATCGGTTCCCAGTTGGCCCACTTGATGTTCGGGAACGCCCGCACGGCCTTGATCGGCAGTTCGCCATCGACCGGGTTGGGCACCCCTTCATCGAGCTTGCGGATCTTGATGTTGCGGAAGGCCACCAGGTCGCCGTGATCCTGGAGGCAGATATGGCCGCGGTCGGCTTTGCCGAACTTGGGCATATTGGCAAACTTGCTCTTGGCCACCCGCTCATTCCAGTCATCGCTGCCTTTGACGAACCGCGAGTAGCGGTGGCCGTTCATGTTGATCTCGCACTCCTGCGGCGTGATCCGGATGTGCAGCGTGTTCCACTCGCCGGCCGGACGCGTGGCGTCAACCCGGCTGGGATAAAGCTGGTACACCCAGCCGGCCTTTTGCGGGTCGCGGCCTTCCACATTGTCCTGGATCTGGATTTCCGGCCCGGTCCGCCAGGGCGTGGATTCTTCCTCGGTGACGTGGAACATCACGCCGCTGTTGCCGCCGGGCGAGATCTTGTAGTCGATCGACAGTTCGAACGCGCCGAACTGATCGACCGTGATGATGTCGCCAGCGCCTTTGCCGACCCGGCGCAACTCGCCGTCGACCACCTGCCAGCCGTCGCTGATGCCCTCGCGTTTGTAGTTCCGCCAGCCGTTGGTGGTGCGGCCGTCGAACAGCAGCTTCCAACCGGCTTTCTTTTCAATCTCGGAGAGCGTGTTCGGCGGGGTGGCGTCCTCGCCGGCACGCGCGCGACCGGTCAGCAGGCCGCCGGCCAACAGCAAGAGTGCTAACGTCCGAATCGACACAGCAGAGATTCTCATGGGCGCTGGGGGGAATGCAGGATTGGGAGGGAAATAACCATCAGGCGAAGCAACGGTAACGTGCCGCCTTCGCCCGCGGATGCAAACTCGTCGTAGTTATCCTGCCAATCGTAATCTGCCGCCGAGGCCCATGCTACCGGGAAGCAGCGCCGCGCGCGGCAAGATCGGGGGGCATGCAATACCAGAAGCGCGCCCCTGGATACCTGCCACCGCGAAGTCCGTTCAGAATTGAGGCCGACATCTTATTCGCCGACAAGCTTGACCAGGTGGCCCGTGGTACGCAGCACAAAGGCACCCGGCACGGCCGCCACGCCGTATACTGTGCCTTCCACAGGCGGCTCATTCTCGGCCAGCACCTTGGCCCGACGGCCGTCGGTCTCATCGGCGCTCACGACCACCGTCTTGCCGTCCTTGGTGAAGAAATAGACGCGATCGCCGGCGCCCAAAGGACTGGCCCAGCACGAGCCCGGCAGCCGCTGGCTCCACAGCGTCTTGCCATCGGCCAGGTTAAGGCAGGTGGCGACGCCGGCGCGGTTCACGTAATACACCTTGCCGCGGTACACCAGCGGCGAACCAAACGAGTTGGTGGCTTCCGCCCGCCAGACGATGCGATCTTCGACATCCGCACCACGTTTCAGGGCCACGTTCCAGGCGGCGTCGTTGGAGCCGATCACCACCAGTTCACCAGTCGGGGTCGGCGAAGCCACGGTGTTACCGTCCAGGCCGGTTTGCTCCCAGACCAGCTTGCCGTCGGCGGTCCGGTATGCCTGGACCACGCCCTTGGAGCTGATGACCACCTCTTCCTGCTCGCCCGGCGCGATGATTGGCGAACTCCACGAGACGCGGGCATCGCGATCGACCTTCCAGCGGTTCTTGCCCGTGGCCTTATCGACGCACAGCAAGTAACCCGGGCCGTCGTGATCCCACAGCACGATCAGGCCGGCTTTTGCCAAGGCGATCGAGCTGCCGATGCCGTGGTTGCCCTTGTAGGAGCCGTACTCCTTGGTGAGCTGGCGGTGCCAAAGCTGATTGCCGGCGTGATCGAGGGCCATCAAGTCGCCGGTCTCAAAGAACACGTACAGGCGTTCGGCATCAACCGCCGGGGTGGGAGCCGCTTTGCTGACATAGTCGGTGGCCTCGACCTGCTCGGCGGCGGGGAACTCCTTCTGCCACCGCTGCTTGCCGGTCGCCAGGTCGTACGCGGCTACAATCAGCGTTTCTTTCATCTTGCCGGTGGCCGCCGTGATGAACACGGTGTCGCCCCAGATCACCGGGCTGGATTGGCCGTAGCCGGGCAGTTCCACCTGCCAGGCCACACCTTTCTCGGGCGACCACTTTAGCGGCAAGTCGCTGGCGCTGGTCGTGCTGGAACCATCGCCGCGGAAGGCCGGCCAGGCCGGTACCTTCGCCTCGGGGGCAGCCGCCGCGGCCGGCGCCGCAAGCAGTCCTGCAAATAAACCGCAGCACGTTACCAACAGCCAGGTACGCATCGGCGCAATTCCCCTTGGGCAGGATTCAGGTAGATCGCACACAGCTTGCAGCGGCTGCCGGCCAATTCAGTGCAAAATCGTGGCCAGATCAACCGCCGCTGACCGGAGGAATGCAAGCCACGGCAGCACCGGGTGCAATCGGCGTCTGGTCGCTCGCGTATTCCTCGTCGACGGCGAATCTCAACTGGTTCAGCAGCCCAGCCAGTTTGGGCGCTTGGGTGCGTATGGCTTCACGCAAATCGGCCACGGTGCCGCCGTCAGGCAGTTCCAGTTCGACCTGGTCGGCGCCCTGGAGCTCTCGGGCGACCGCGAACAACTGAACGCGCACACGCATGACAAGTTGAAGATCTGCCGGCTTGAACAACGTCGACCGGTTGCGCGACGTCGGCACCTGCCACAAGCGGTGGGTGAAAGAAGCGGGGGAAACGTCTCGCGGATGCCCCCGGCAACCGGATAGCGCGGTTGCCGCAAGCACGGCGACCGCCTTGTGTCACCCTAACTGCTGCACCACATGGGGACAAGGGGGACGCCACCCGCCGGGATCGCGCGAACCACGACATCTGCTGCCAGGGCCGCTTGCTGCCGCGTCCCCCACCGCAGCGCGGCTCACTTGATCTTGACCCCTCTTGCCCGAATCGCGAAAGTAACGCGCCATGCCGATTCTGACGCGCTACGTATTGACCGAACTCCTGAAGGTATTTGCGGTTGCGCTGGGATGCCTAACCGCGCTGATGCTCGTGGTGGGCATCCTGCGCGAAGCCCTGGACGAAGGTCTGGGCTTTACCCAGGTGCTCCAGCTTATCCCGTATATCCTGCCGGATTCGCTGCGATTCACCATGCCGGCAACCGTGCTGTTTGCCGCCAGCACGGTCTTTGGCCGTATGTCCGGCTCCAACGAGATCGTCGCCCTCAAGGCGATGGGCATTTCGCCCATGGTCGTGCTCTGGCCGGTGCTGGTGCTGTCGTTCTTCCTCAGCCTACTGACGGTGTGGCTGAACGACATTGCCGTATCGTGGGGCCGCAACGGCGTTACCCGCGTGGTCATCAGCGCGGTCGAAGAGATCGCCTACAGCCGCCTGCAATTGCACAAGTCGTACAGCACGCCGAACTTCTCGATCAACGTGAAGAAGGTCGAGGGCCGCAAGCTGATCCAGCCTACATTCACCTTCCGTAGCGGCAAAGACAAGCCTACGGTGACGGTGCGGGCCGAGTTTGCCACGCTCAGCTCCAACGATCGCGTGCTGAGCGTGAAGTGCTTCAATGGCGTGGTCGACGTCGAAGGCGGTGTCTCGTACCGCTTCCCCGACTACGAAATCCGCGAACTGGAGCTGGCCGACGTCAGCCGCCGTAAAGACGCGACGGCCGTGTCGCCATCGGCCCGGGCGTTGCGCGACATTCGTCACCTGATCGGCGAGCGCGAAAAAGAGATTGCCGCCAACCAGCAGGATATGGCGGTGAAAGCCGCCTTCCAGATTATGGGCGGCGATTTCTCAGCCCTGGCCGCGCCGGAGTGGAAAACCGAGCAACAGACCCACACGGTTCTGCTGCGGGATTATTACCGCTTGTGCACCGAGCCGCCCCGGCGGTGGTCCAACGGTTTCAGTTGCCTGTGCTTTACGCTGGTGGGCAGCGTGGTGGCCATTCGCCGCCGCAACGCCAGCATGCTCAGCAGCTTCTTTGTCTGCTTCTTGCCGATCTTGATCGTGTATTACCCGTTCCTGGCTTTTGGCGTGGACCGGGCCAAGGAAGGCGCGCTGCCACCGGCATTTGTCTGGATGGGCAACCTGGTGCTGCTGGTCTGGGGTCTGTGGGAACTGCGTAAAGTCCGTCGCTACTAACGGTACAATACGCGCTGGTGGCCTGCTCCCCAAAAGCTGGTCCAGCTGCTATGAGAGTCCTTTGGCCCCATT
>ERZ777003.354-NODE-354-length-93412-cov-45.546322_pt1 | contig 93412 bp, 84 predicted proteins | sample MGYA00374956_ERZ777003 | MGnify/ENA primary metagenome ERZ777003 (study PRJEB29302, sample SAMN06268252) | bioreactor metagenome | isolation source: Joint BioEnergy Institute, California, USA | place: USA:Joint BioEnergy Institute, California, USA | collected...
GAGTATGTAACCCCTGTTGCTGTTGCGGAAGCTGAACATGGGTGACCCCATATACCGGGCGCGTGTATGCTTTATGTGGACCCGGATAACATCGGCTTTGTCGTTTTCTTCAATCCCGTGTTTCGAAAGTTTCTGTAGGCATTCATAAGAAAATCGACCGCTGGCTTCGGAGAAATATTCATAAAAAGCTTCATCAAATGATTTATCTAGAGGTGGAAGTTTGTCTAATGCATTGGGATGTATCCGAGTAATGAAGGGAAAGGTGAAAGTTTTGTATTCCATGTAAAGGTCGATCAGGGGCTTATCGCCTGATGGTGCAACTCCCCCGACGAACGCTGGTTGAAGGTCTGTGAAAGTGTAGTTCTTTTCAGGGTCAAGTCCTTCGTTTCGGAGTATCTCTCTGCCAATCTCCTTGCGCGTCGGCATCGCCAGAATCGTATCTGCTAGATATGGAGGTTCGGCACATTTTCCGCGGCGAGTTTCCACGAGGTTGGGCCCGGGTTCATCCTGAAGATCAGACGTCAATTCCACCCCTGTCTCGTTTTTGGGGGCGTGAGGCAATTTCCCCTCGGGCATATTGCTGCTTCGAGCGCTTATCTCTTCACGGGCATGTGCTGCGTGCTGCAGGGCGAGCAGCGTGATGAAAAACAATGCCCATCGCGCGGAATTTTCAGAAGATGAAGCTTTCGGCATGGCTTTTGTATGCCGTTGAGCACGAGGCCTTCCAGCTTTGAAGGCGTTGCTTTTCTCAACCAGACGGCGATGCTTGTCGAGTTCGGCTGGAATCGTATTGCTGGCTACCGCCGGCCGATGCAGGCTGGCATGCGGTATTTTCATGATCTATCACCAGAAGAGGATGGAAGTGCCACGCGCAATGTGGGACGAGGGGCTTGAATTCTTCGATGGCTGCTGGAAGCCATTTTCTGATTTTAGGCTGGAATAGGCCGAAGAGCTCTTCGGCTTTTCTGATAATAGGAACGGGCGCGGCGACCGGTTGCCCCTTGGATGGGGCAATGCAACAATCAGTGCTGCGAACTGGCGCGGTTAGTCTTTAGGTTGTCGAACCGTGGACTGCTCAGCTTCGCGATGCGACTGTTGACGCATTCCGCGTACGCGCCAGACCCTCGCGTGCTGGTATGTAGTCGGGGTCCAGGCTTGCCGCGCGCGCGTAGGACCGCGCAGCCTTGTCCGGTTCACCGCGGCGTTCGTAGACCAGAGCCTGGTTGGCCCAGCTTTCGGCAAGGTTCTCGTCGAGCCGGATCGCCGTGTTGAAATCGGCGAAGGCGTTCTCGTCGTCGCCCAGGGCGAGATAGGAAATGCCCCTGCCGTTGTAACCGTATGGCTGGGAGGGCGCGAGCGAAATGGCCTTGGTGAAGTCCTCGATGGCGAACTGGTGTTGGCCGCTCGCCTGGTAGAGCAGGCCGCGCCGGTGATAGGCACGCGGGTCCGTCGTGTCGAGCTGGATGGCACGCTCGAAATCCCGGAACGCTTCCTGCGTCCGCCCGGCCAGGCGGTAGAGCTCGCCACGGCCGATGTAAGCCACGTCATATCTCGGATTGAGCGTGATCGCCTGATTGTAGTCCGCAAGCGCGCTTTGCTGGTTGCCCATGTAGCGGTGGATCAGCGCCCGGTTGGCGTATGCGCGGTATGAAGTCGGATCGAGCGCGATCGCCCGATTAAAGTCCTCCAGCGCCTCGCGGTAGCGGCCGGCGCGGCCATAGGCGGAGCCTCGGATATTGTAGGCTTCCGGGTCGTTGGGGGAGCGTTCGATAACGGCCGTCAGCGAGGCGATGTTTTCTTCAGAACCTTGCGCCGTGTCGATGTGCGTGAGATCCGTCAGCGCATTGGGGGAACTGGCGCAGGCTGCCAGCAGTGTCATCGCCCCGAGGGCCACTCCGGTCCATGCCCGCCGGCGGATGTCGTTTTCAGCGCAAATCACCTTTGCCATAAACTGCCCGTCGCTCCCGTTTTCAGATCCGGCTCCAGGCCAGACTCCGTAACCGCAACAAAAAAGGTGGCGGCGATTCTTCCATCGCGCCACCTTGGCGATACAAACGGCAGAAAGGGACGAAAAATGGGCGCTCAGCGCGCCGCCGTCCTTCCACCGCCCAAGAGCCCCTCGCGCTGCGCGCGCTTGCGCGCCAGCTTGCGAGCGCGGCGAACCGCCTCGGCCTTTTCGCGCGCGCGCCTTTCGGAAGGCTTCTCATAATGCCCGCGCATCTTCATCTCGCGGAAAATACCTTCGCGCTGCATCTTCTTCTTGAGCGCGCGAAGCGCCTGGTCGATATTGTTGTCGCGGACGAGTACCTGCACCTAGGTTTCCTGTCGAAAGCGTTGATCGGCACGGCCGTTTCAGGCTTGATGCGCCCAACGGCCAAACTCCCGCGGGGAAACTTCCGCCGCAGGTAGCGCGCGCTGATAGCAGAAACTGGCGCTTTTGTCGAGATGCTTAGAAGACGTAGGTTTCCATCTTAAGGCTTAAAGCCGCACGCGTGTTGCCCGCAATCCACGCCGCCCGCCGGCATGGGGTGGTAGCCGCTTGGCGCAAAGCGGCAAGTGCCGTCGCAATCAGCGCAAGGCGTTCGACCCACTTTCGATAGTGATGAACTTGGTCTACTGCCGGGTGGCCGGGTCGAGCAGGGGTAGCGGAAACTGATGAAAAAATATTCCGTCTTCGCCATCGCGCGTGAGGCGCTGCGCGGGCACCGGGGCTGGCCGGAACAGTGGGGCTCCCCCGAGCCGAAGAAGGCGTATGACGTCATCATCATCGGCGCGGGCGGACATGGCCTTGCCACGGCCTACTATCTCGCCAAGGAACATGGCATCACCAATGTCGCCGTGCTGGAAAAGGGCTGGCTCGGCGGCGGCAACACGGGGCGCAACACCACCATCATCCGCTCCAACTATCTCTATGACGAGAGCGCCGCCATCTACGACCACGCGGTGAAGCTGTGGGAGGGGCTTTCCCAGGAGCTGAACTACAACGTCATGTACTCGGCGCGCGGTGTGATGATGCTCGCTCACAATGTGCATGACGTGCAGGTCTTCAAACGGCACATCCACGCCAACCGGCTGAACGGCGTCGACAACGAGTGGCTTACGCCGGAAGAGGCGAAAGCCTACTGCCCGCCGCTCAATATCTCGAAGGACGCGCGCTATCCCGTTATGGGTGCGGCCCTTCAGCGCCGTGGCGGCACGGCGCGCCACGACGCGGTCGCCTGGGGCTACGCTCGGGCCGCCTCGGCGCGCGGCGTCGACATCATCCAGAATTGCGAGGTGACCGCCATCCGGCGCGGGCGCGACGGCGCGGTGACGGGCGTGGAGACGACGCGCGGGCCGATCGCGGCGAAGAAGATCGGCGTCGTGGCCGCGGGCCATTCCTCCGTTCTCATGCAGATGGCGGGCGTACAGGTGCCGCTCGAATCCTTCCCGCTGCAGGCACTGGTGTCGGAACCGGTGAAGCCGGTTTTCCCGTGCGTCGTGATGTCGAACACGGTGCACGCCTATATTTCCCAGTCTGACAAGGGCGAACTGGTCATCGGGGCGGGCACGGACCAGTATACGTCCTATTCGCAGATGGGCAGCCTGCACATCATCCAGCACACGCTTGATGCCATCTGCGAGATGTTTCCCATCTTCACGCGCATGAAGATGTTGCGCTCCTGGGGCGGCATCGTCGATGTCACGCCCGACCGCTCGCCGATCCTGGCCAAGACGCCGGTGAAAGGGCTCTACGTCAACTGCGGCTGGGGCACGGGCGGCTTCAAGGCGACGCCGGGTTCCGGTCACGTCTTCGCTCATACCATCGCGCGCGACGAGCCGCACCCGATCAACGCGCCCTTCACGCTGGAGCGCTTCCGTACCGGCCGGCTCATCGACGAGGCGGCGGCTGCTGCCGTGGCGCACTGAGGTTTCCGCATGCTTCTGATCTACTGTCCCTATTGTGAGGAAGAGCGGCCGGAGCTGGAGTTCCGCCACGCCGGCGAGGCGCATATCGCGCGGCCGGCAAACATCGCGGAGATTTCCGACGAGGAATTCGAGCGCTATTTCTTCATCCGCTCAAATCCCAAAGGCATCACCTTCGAGCGCTGGCGGCACATCCATGGCTGCGCGCGCTTCTTCAATGCCGCGCGCGATACCGTTTCCGACCGGTTCCTCGTCACCTACAAGGCCGGCGAGCCGAAGCCGGATTTGGGGACGGAGGCGCATCGCCCCTTGCAGGCTGCGCGCGACAAGCGGAGGGGCGCATGAGCCAGTCTTTCCGCATCGCGGGCGCCGGGCGGCTCTCCGCGGCCGAAACGCTCTCTTTCACCTTCGACGGCAAGGCCTATGCGGGGCTTGCAGGCGATACGCTGGCTTCCGCGCTGCTGGCCAACGGTGTCCACCTTGTCGGGCGGTCCTTCAAGTATCACCGCCCGCGCGGTATCCTTTCGGCTGGCGCTGAGGAGCCCAACGCGCTGGTCGGCATCCATCGAGACGAAGCGCGCAAGACGCCGAATGTCCGCGCGACGGTGCAGGAACTCTATGAAGGGCTTACGGCGGTCTCGCAGAACCGCTGGCCTTCGCTTTCCTTCGACCTCGGTGCCATCAACAGTCTCGCTGCGCCGCTCTTTTCCGCCGGCTTCTACTACAAGACCTTCATGTGGCCCCGCGCGGCGTGGGAAAAGCTTTACGAACCGGCGATCCGCCGCGCGGCGGGGCTCGGCACGGCGCCAGACAAGCCGGACCCGGACCGCTATTCCAACCGCTTCGCCCATTGCGACGTGCTCGTGATCGGCGGCGGCGCTGCGGGTCTCTCCGCCGCGCTGGCTGCCTCCGAGTCCGGCGCCAGCGTCATCCTGGCTGACGAGCAGGCGGAGATGGGCGGCGCGCTGCGCTTCGAGGCGGGCGCGGTGATCGACGGCAAGCCCGGCTGGGAGTGGGCGCAGGAAACGGTGGCGAGACTTGCCGCGCGCGGGAATGTCCGTCTGCTCACCCGCACGACCGGCTTCGGCTATTATGCCCAGAACATGCTTGGCCTGGTGCAGAGGCTCACGGATCATCTCGCTTCGCCCGATCCGGACGCACCGCGCGAAAGGCTGTGGCAAGTGCGGGCGAAGCGCGTGGTGCTCGCCACCGGCGCCATAGAGCGGCACATGGTCTTCCCTGATAATGACCGGCCTGGCATCATGCTCGCTTCCGCCGCGCGCACCTATCTCAACCATTACGGCGTTGCCGTCGGCCGCAGGGTCGCCGTCTACACCGCGGAAGACTCCGCCTATGCGGCGGCATTGGACCTCGCGCGGAAAGGCGTCACAGTCGCAGCCCTGATCGACCTGCGCGCCTCGCCTGAAGGCCCGCACGTGGAGGCTGTTCGTGCCGCAGGCATAGAGGTTCTGGCGGGCCACGCCGTCACCGGCACCGAGGGGCGCTTGCGCGTAAGGCGCGTCTGTGTGTCGGCCCCAGACCGGGGTGTTCACCGTGAGATCGAGGTTGACGCGCTCCTGACCTCTTCCGGCTGGACGCCCGCCGTCCACCTCTTCTCCCAGTCACGCGGCAAGCTGGCTTTCGATGAGGAAACTCAGCGTTTCCTTCCCGGCCAGTATGTGCAGGATGCGGTGGCCGTCGGCGCCTGCAACGGCACGATGGATCTGGCCACCACGGTCGAGGAAGGCCTGCGCGCGGGCGAAGCAGCGGCCAGGGAAGCGCACGGCGGACGGACAAGGAAGCTGAAGCTCGACGCACGCTCAGCCGAACGCTGGTCCGCCGGCATGGCGGGTGCGGCTCCGGGTGCGGGGGCCGGCATGGCTTTTGTAGACTTCCAGAACGACGTGACGGCAAAGGATATCCGTCAGGCCGTGCGTGAGGGCATGCGCTCCATCGAGCACGTCAAGCGCTTCACCACCACGGGCATGGCGACCGATCAGGGCAAGACCTCGAACCTTCATGGTCTGGCCATCGCCGCGGAAATGCTGGACAAGCCCATTCCAGAAGTTGGCCTCACCACCTTCCGCCCGCCGTACACCCCGGTCACCTTCGGCGCGCTCGTGGGGCATGCGCGTGGCAAGCTGTTCGAGCCGACGCGGCGCACGCCCATCCATGCGTGGGCGGAAGCCCATGGCGCGGTGTTCGAGGATGTGGGGCAGTGGAAGCGAGCCTGGTATTTCCCGCAAGCGGGCGAAGACATGCACGCCGCCGTCGCCCGCGAGTGCCGGACGGTGCGGCAGGCGGCGGGCATTTTCGACGCCTCCACGCTTGGCAAAATCGAGGTGGTGGGGCCTGACGCCGCCCGCTTCATGGAACTGATGTACACCAATCCATGGGAGAAGCTGGCGGTCGGGCGCTGCCGCTACGGCATCATGCTGCGCGAGGACGGCTTCATCTATGATGACGGCGTGGTCGGCCGGCTGGCGGAGGACCGTTTCCATGTGACGACCACGACGGGCGGCGCGCCGCGCGTGCTGAACCACATGGAGGACTATCTCCAGACCGAATTCCCCCATCTCAAGGTGTGGCTTACCTCCACCACGGAACAATGGGCGGTGATCGCCGTGCAGGGCCCGAAGAGCCGCGACATCATCGCGCCGCTTGTCGAAGGCATCGACATTTCCGACGCCGCCATGCCGCACATGTCCGTGCGGGAGGGCAGGGTGTGCGGTGTGCCGGCACGGCTCTTCCGCGTCTCCTTCACCGGCGAGCGCGGCTTCGAGATCAATGTGCCCGCCGATTACGGCCAGGCCGTCTGGGAGGCGGTCTGGGCGGAAGGGCAGAAGCACGGCGCCTGCGCCTACGGCACGGAGACCATGCATGTGCTGCGTGCGGAGAAGGGCTTCATCATCGTCGGCCAGGACACGGACGGCACCGTGACGCCCGATGACGCCGGCCTGGCCTGGGCGATCGGCCGGAACAAGAAGGATTTTGTCGGCATACGCGGGCTGAGGCGCCCCGATCTTGTGGCTCCCGGGCGGCGGCAGCTTGTCGGCCTGAAAACGGTCGATCCCAAGACGGTGCTGGAGGAGGGAGCGCAGATCGTCGCCGACCCGAACCAGAAGGTGCCGATGAAGATGATCGGCTTCGTCACCTCCTCCTACTGGTCGGAAAATTGCGGCCGATCCATTGCGCTGGCGCTGGTGGAAAACGGGCGCAGCCGCATCGGCGAACATCTGTTCGTGCCGATGCCGAACCGGGTGATTGAGGTGGAGGTCACCTCCACCGTCTTCTTTGACGAAAAGGGAGAGCGCGTCCATGGCTGAGGCCGCCCGCCGCATCCCGCCGCTTGAAGGCCGCTCTTTTGAGGGTCAAGGCATCGCGCTTCTACCCGCCCCGCCGGCAAGCCGCCTTTCGCTCCGCGCGCCCGAAAGTTCGCGCCCGGCCTTGTCGAAGGCGCTCGGCCTCGATCTTCCAGCAAAGCCGAAGTCAACCGCCGCGAACGGCGCGCGGGCGGCGCTCTGGCTCGGGCCGGATGAATGGCTGGTGACCGATGAGACAGGCGCGGATCTTCCGTCGGTTTGCGCCACGGTCACAGCGCTTCATTCCGCAGTCGATATCTCCCACCGCAATGTGGGCATTCTCGTTTCCGGCCCGCGCGCGGAGGACGTGCTCAATGCGGGCTGCCCGCAGGATCTGTCGCTCGCCCGTTTCCCCGTGGGCGCCGCCTCGCGCACGGTGCTCGGCAAGGCGGAAATCGTGCTGTGGCGCACCGGTGCGGAGGCCTTCCGGGTCGAATGCTGGCGCTCGTTCTCCGACTACGTTTTCAGTCTTTTGGAGGCGGCGGCTCGGGAAAACTGACGGCTGCTTGCGCGGCGGGAACCTGCGGTGCCGGAGGGCGTTTTCAGACAAAGGGAGATGACCATGCCGCCCGGCAGCCGCAAGATCCGCACGACAAAAACATCGGAACAGAAACTGCCACCCGCCGAGCTCGAGGAGAAATTGGTGGAAGGCCTGAAGGATACCTTCCCCGCCAGCGATCCGGTGTCGGTGACCCGGGCCACGCGCACCGGCGCGCCGGGAGAGCTTGCGAGCGTCACGCCCACAGCGGATCACGGGCACGAGCGGGACGGCGAGCTGGAAGAGGCATTGAAGGACACCTTTCCGGCCAGTGACCCCATCTCGCTCCTGTCGCGGACGCGGGCAGGGTCGCCCGCCCGGCGAGGGCCGCAAAAGCGCTGACCTTGTTCACCTCGCCATGAACCGGCCCATGCTCCGGACCGGCTTCATTCCGAGTCCTGTCGGGGCTTGTCAGGCATCGCCAAGGTGAGCCAGCGCGCCGTGAGCGCCGGCTTGACGGCATTTTCGATCTCCACCGTCACGTCGTAATGCATTTCCACGATGCCGGAAGGGCGCACCTTCATGTCCGCCAGCACGAAGCGGGCGCGGATGCGCGCGCCCGACTTCACGACATTCAGAAAACGGATGCGGTCGAAACCGAAATTGACTCCCACGCTTCTGCCTTCCAGCGCGGGCACCGCATCGAAGATCATGGTCGAAAGCAGCGACAGGGAGAGAAAACCGTGTGCGATCGTGCCGCCATAGGGCGTTTCGCGCGCGGCCCTCTCCGGATCGGTGTGAATGAACTGGTGGTCATCCGTGGCGGCGGCAAACTGGTCGATCATCTCCTGCGAGACGGTTCGCCAGCTCGAAACGCCAACCTCCTTGCCGACGAGCGCCTGGGCGTCCTCTACTGCAATCGTACGCTTGTGCAAAGATCGTGCTCCGTGCGTGCTGTCCGGTACCGGACCGTACCTGCCCGCACAGATACAGGCTCATATCGCGGATGTCATGAGGGATTACGAAGCCTGCCTCGCTCCACGTACGGGTTGCCGGGCGTCATCGGCTATTGCAACTTTCCTGCCGTGGCCGCCGCATGCTCGAGCTCCCGCTCCAGCCGCGCTTCCTCTTCGACCTTGGGCGTGATGAATCGGCCAAGAAGCAGATAGGCGACCGGGGTGAGATAGAGCGTGGAGAGGGCGGAAAGGCCTAGTCCTCCGACGATCACCCACCCGAGCGCGACGCGGGCTTCCGCGCCCGCGCCGGTTGCGAGAACGAGCGGCAGGCCGCCCACCACGGTGCAGATCATGGTCATGGCCACCGGACGCAGGCGAATGAGCGCGGCCTGCTCGACGGCCTCGCGAACACCGAGCCCCCGGTCGCGCAGCTGGTTTGCGAATTCCACCACGAGAATGCCGTTCTTCGCCATGATGCCTACGAGCAGCACCAGCCCGATCTGGCTGTAGACGTTCAGGCTGGTGCCGGTCAGCAGCAGCGCGAAGACCGCGCAGGCAAGCCCCAGCGGAACGGTGGCCATGATGATTAGCGCGCTCACGAAACTCTCGAACTGCGCGGCCAGCACCAGAAGGATGATCACCAGGGCGAAGCCGAAGGTGGTTAGCATGCTGCCTTCGGTCTCGCCCAGGGTGGCGGCTTCGGCGAGCGGGATGATCCGGCTGCCGGACGGCAGATGGGGCTCGGCGATCTCGCGCACCCGTTCCAGGGCCTCGCCCAAGGGGAAATCAGGCGCAAGGCCCGTGGTGATCTCCACCACGCGGAGCTGCTGTTCCCGGTCGAGCGAAGGCGGCACGGCCATTTCGCGCAGAGTGGTTATCGTGGAAAGCGGGACGAAACGCCCGTCTCCTGTCCTGATGAAGATGTTTTCCAGATCCGTCGGGTCATTGACGGGATTGGTGGTGGAAAGAAGCTTCACGTCGAAGCTGTCGTCGTCGATGAAGACCGACCCGATCTTGCGGCCGTCAAGCAGGGCCTGCAGGGCTTCTCCCAGACCGGTGATGCTGATGCCGAGGTCGGCCGCGCGCTGGCGGTCGATCTCGACCTTGAGCTGTGGTTGCGTTGCGTCGTCCGAAAGGCGCGGCTGCTGAAAGCGCGGGTCCTCCTCCAGATCGGCGACAATGGCCATGGCAGCCTCGGTCAGCCGCTCGTAGCTGCTGCCGCCCACGGCGAATCTCAGTCCGCTGCCGGAGCCCCGGATGCCTAGGCTGTTAGGCTGGTAGGCGAAAGCGCGCACGCCGGGCACCTGGGCTGCCAGCGCATTGACCTCGTCGAGAATCTCCTGCTGCGTGCGCTCCCGCTCTTCCCAAGGTGCCAGCGTCAGTACCAGGAAGCCGGAATTGCCGCCGCCCATCCCTGTGATGGAGAAGGTGCTGTACACCTCGCCGGACTCGCGCAGCGGCTCGATCATCGATTCTATCTGCCGCATCTTGCCCGCTACATAGTCGACGCTGACGCCCTGCGGAGCGGTCACGCGCATGAAGGCGGCCGAACGGTCCTCCGGCGGCGTCAACTCGGATTTGATCGTGCCAAACAGGCCGTAGGCGGCGGCCGCGAACAGCGCCGAGACAACCAGGACCAGGACCGGCGCATTGAGGCAGAAGTGCAGGCTTCGCCTGTAAAGATTGGCCAGAACCGCCCCGAGGCGCGCAACCGGCCCGCTGGTGTGCTCCTCCCGCATCTCGCCGGAAGACAGCGTGCGTGAGGCCAGCATCGGGCACAGCGACAGCGCCACGATGGACGACAGGAAAACGGAAAACGCCAGCACGAAACCGAACTCGCGGAACAGGCCTCCCGCCTGGCCGGGAAGGAAGGAGAGCGGTACGAAGACGGCGATCAGGGTTGCCGTGGTGGCGATCACGGCGAAGAAGACCTCCCTGGTGCCCAGCACTGCCGCCGCGCGCGGCCCCATCCCCTGATTGCGCCGGCGCACAATGTTTTCCAACACCACGATGGCGTCATCGACCACGAGGCCGGTGGCGAGCACGAGCGCAAGCAGCGTGAGAATGTTGATGGAGAAGCCCACCAGATAGATCGCCGCAACGGTGCCGATCAACGCCACCGGGATGGCAACGCCGGGGATGATGGTGGCGCGCAGGTCCCGCAGGAAGATGTAGATGACAAGCAGCACGACGGTGACCGAAAGGATGAGCGCGATTTCCACCTCGTGGATGGCGCCGCGGATGAAAATCGCCTCGTCGCTGGTCACCTGAATGGACATGCCCTCGGGCAGGGCAGGCTGAAGCTCCTCGACAACCTTTTGCACGCCGGCTGATATGTCCAGCGTGTTGGACTGTGCCTGCCGCACGATCCCAAGCCCGATGCCCGTCCGGCCGTTGGTGCGGAGCCTGCTTTCCCCTTCGTCGGGGCCGAGAATGACGGTAGCAACGTCGCCCAGCCGCACGTTCTCTGCTATCTGGATGCTCTCGAAATCCTCCGGCGTGGTGATGGAGGAGGAGGCGCGCACGATGAGATCCTGCGTGCTGTTCGTGAGCGAGCCTGCGGGGCTGTCGAAGGCGATGGAGGAAAGCGCGGTGCCGATGTCCCCTACCGTGAGGCCGTAGCTTGCCAGCCGCGCCTGGTCGATATCGATGCGGAAGATCTTCTCGCGGCCGCCATAGACCTGCACGTCCGCTACGCCCGGTACGGCGGCGAACCTGTCAACAATCTCATCCTCGACATAGACTGACATGTCCTCGATGGACATGGTGTCGGAGGTGACGGCAAGCCGGATGATCGCCTGCGCGTCCTCGTCGGCCTTGACGATGACGGGTGCGTCAGCATCTTCGGGAAGCTGGTTTTGAACGCGGCCGACGGCGTCGCGAACGTCGGAGGCCGCGCTGTCGAGATTGACGCTTTCGCGGAACTCGATCGTCACGCGGCTTCGGCCGAAGGAGGATGAGGATGAGATCGCCGCCACGCCCGCGATGCGGGCCACGGCGCCCTCGATGACCGCCGTGATCTCGCGGTCCACCGTTTCCGCCGCCGCTCCGTCGAAATTGGTTCGGACGGAGATGACAGGCCGGTCGACATCGGGCAGTTCGCGCACCTCGACGCCGAAAAAGGCGGCAAGGCCGGCGACAGCGATCAGCGTGTTGACGACGAAGGCGAAGACGGGCCGGCGGATGAACAGCGCCGTCAGCCCTGCCGCCGAGCCGCTGATCCCTTTCTCGTTCATCTCAGCCATCGGCGGCCTGCCCTGATGCAACGTTACCGGCCACCGGAATCGGCAGGCCCTCGCGTACCGCATGCACGCCTTCGACCACCACATGGTCGCCGTCGAGGAAGGCGCCGTCGACCAGTACGCTGTCAGCATTGCGCTGGATCACGCGCACCGGCGTTCTCACCGCCGCGCCTTCGCGCACTACCCAGACGTATGCGCCTTCCGTACTCCACTGCACCGACAGCGGATTGACAGCCGGGAAGCTTTCGCCCGGAAACTGCATGGAGACCCGGAACGCCATGCCGGCGCGCAGCGTATCGGCAGGATTGGCGATCTTGCCCTGCACGTGCAGGGTGCGGCTGTTGGGGTCAACTTGGTTGTCTATGACGGCGACGGTACCCTCATAGGTCTCGTCCGGGCGAGCGATGGAGGAGGCCGTTAGCGGCATGCCGACCTTGATGAGCCGCGCGAAGCGCTCGGGAACCCAGAAGTCCACGAGTATCTCCGAACGGTCGTCAATGGTGGCAATATCGGTCGAGGAAGTGACATAGTCGCCCGGCGAAACCGGCAGAATGCCGACCGTACCGCTGATCGGGGCGATGATGTCGCGGCGCTCCAGCGCCAGCCGCGCCTCGCGCAGTTCAAGCTCGGCGTTGCGCACCGCAAGCTCGGCCTCAGTAAGCTGCACGGCAGTCACCGTGTTGGAGGACCGCAGCGCCCTGATGCGCTCAAGCCGCGCGCGGGCATCGTCAAGCGCCAGCTCCGCGCGATCGACGGCGATGCGCTCCGCTTCGGAATCCATGCGCGCGATCACGTCGCCGGCTTCGACCTCCGCTCCCGGCTCCACCAGGATTTCCATAAGACGCCCGGAGGTGTAGGGGCGCAGCGCCACGGTGTAGCGCGACTTGCCCGTGCCGACGGCCGTCAGCCGGTCGTTGATCGTGGCGTTCGTGACTGGAGCAGTGATCACCGGGCTTTCCACACGTGCGGCCATACGGCCGGCGCGGCCTTCACGTTCGCCGGGGGCGGTTGCCGCCGCAGCCGGGGCCTGAATGAGGCCCCAGTCCGCTGCCATTTGCCGGGCGCCTGGAAAATAGTGGAACCATAGCGCGCCTGCCGCCAGCAGAATGATGAGAGACCACAGGGCCTGCTTCCACCAGGACATTCGTTTCTCCGGAGCGAAAATCGTCGACGGGAACGCCGTACACGCCAAACCGCGTGCCCGTTATCGTCCCTTTTACGGCAATATGGGGTTCGATTTCATCAGCAATATTATTAATTCGCGGTAAGGGTATGACATAGAAGCCGCCAATGGAAAAATTACGCGCTCTGGCTGGACAGTCACGCGCCAAAGTCCAGGGAAGGCAGCGTGTTTGAAGCGCGCGGAAAACCCGGCACGCGCGTGATCGCAGGTCAAACTGCAAAGCCGGCTTTCGGAACAAGCGTACCGTCTTCCACGTTCCCTCCGCCATGGAGGATCCCGCCAGTTTTCTGACCCGGCATATGGCGGCGCATATCGTGGTCATGAATATCGCCGCGCCTTTTCTCGTCATCCTGTTTCGGCGGGTCACGGTCATTGCGCCGAATCCGGCTTCTGCGCGTTGGATCGGCCCGGCAACCGCGGTTCAGATCGCGCTCCTCTGGGGCTGGCATCTGCCTGCGCCTCTGGCCTTCGCTTATGCCGTTCTCGGCGCGCTCATGCTGATGCATGTTTCCCTGTTCGGCGCTGCGCTCTGGTTCTGGTGGACTGTTCTGGAAGAGGCGGAAAGTGCCCGCTGGCGGGCTCTTGGCGCGCTTCTGATAACGGGCAAGGTATTCTGCCTTTTGGGCGTGCTGCTTACCTTCGCGCCGCGCGCGCTGTTCGTACGGGCGGCTGAATTGTGCCTGGGCGCAGGCACGGCCGCAGGGTCGCTGTTGCAGGACCAGCAGCTGGCGGGGCTTCTCATGCTGGTCGCGTGCCCGCTTACCTATGTGCTGGCGGGTGTGGTGATCGCCGCCCGCTGGCTTGGTGATATCGAGCGCCGCGGGCCGTCTCTCCTTCCGGATCCCAGCGTTTGACGATGCTCGGGATCAAGCTTCCCCATTGGCGGGCGATCCTTTGGGGTGCTCTTGTGGCGATCCTAGGAGTGGTGCTTCTCGGCACGGTCTTCGTCTTTTCCGGCCTTTACAATGTCGCCGCTTCCGCTCGGCACTTCGATATCAGCAACGCGCTGATCCGCCTGACCCTTCGACGTTCCGTTGAAATGCGCAGCCTTTCCGTCACGCCCCCGGGCGATCTCTCCGACACCCGGCTGGCCCGGCTCGGCGCTCGGCACTTTGCGCTCGGCTGCGCGCCGTGCCATGCTTCTCCCGTCTCTGCGCAGAGCCCAGTGGCGGCCGGGATGTATCCGGCGCCGCCCCTCCTGACGGAAGCGGTAGAGACCTGGCGGACGGAGGAGCTTTTCTGGATCGTCAGACACGGGCTGAAGTTCACCGGCATGCCCTCCTGGCCGGCGGAGGAGCGCGGCGACGAAGTATGGGCGCTGGTGGCGTTCCTGGAGCGCTTGCCCGGCATGAGCGAAAGGGACTACGCCGCCCTGGCGGGCACGGAGCTGGCGCCCGGTGCCGCGGATTTCACCTTCGCTCCCACGGCAGATACAGACCGGCTCGTTGCTGCTTGCGAGAACTGCCACGGCAATGCCGAAAGCGCGCCTGTCCATCCGCTGGCGCCGCCGCTTGACGGGCAGAAGCAGCCTTACCTCGAGCGCTCGCTGAGGGAATATGCAGCCAACCGACGCCAGAGCGGCATCATGGAGGCTGCGGCGGGGGAATTGGCGCCCGAAGCGATCGGCGAGCTGGCCCGGGTTTTTGCTGAAAGGGAAGCGCCCGTGACGGTAAAGCCAGGCGAGCGGGACACGGGGTCGATGGAGCGCGGTGCCGCGATCGCGCTTGACGGTGTGCGCGGTGACGACATTCCGGCCTGCCGCTCCTGCCATTCGGTCAGCACATCCGGCCAGTTTCCCCGTCTCGGCGGGCTTCCGGCGGAATACATCATGACGCAGCTCGAGCTCTTCCGTGCGGGCGTGCGGGCGGATTCGGTCTATGCCGCGATCATGGCCCCGATCGCCGCCCGGCTGAGTGACGAGCAGATCAGGGATGTCGCAGCCTATTTCGCTGCCGCTCCGGAGAGGGGAGAGGAGGCGGCCGCAAGATGAGGCCAGGCACCATGCAAAGCGTTGCAATGCGCCCGTGGCGACTTGTGGGAGGCGGTCTTCCGGCCGCATGTTGCTTGAGATGGAGCTGCGCTGCGCTTTTTTCCTCTCTCCTTGCCGCTGGCTGCTCCGGCCCCCAATCGGCGCTCTCGCCAAGCGGTGTCGAAGCGCTGCACATCGATCCCCTCTTCTGGACAGCCACCTGGACCGGCGTCCTGGTGACATTGATGATCGTGGTGCTGGTGGCGGTTGCGCTTTACGGCCCGCCGCCCTGGCGCGCGTGGCTCGGTCGCGACTGGATCGTCATCGGAGGCGGCATCGTCCTTCCCATCCTCGTTCTCACTGGACTGTTCGTCTACGCCCTCCTTGTCATGCAGGCGGGCGCCCTGCGCAGTGCGCAGGCGGGCGAAGACACGATTACTGTGACAGTGACAGGCAAACGCTGGTGGTGGGAGGTGACCTACGCCACGCCGCAAGGCGAGCCTATCGTCAGCGCCAATGAGATCAGGTTGCCCGTGGGTCGCCCCGTGCGCCTGCTTCTTGAATCTGACAATGTGATCCACAGCTTCTGGGCGCCGCAGATCGCCGGCAAGCTGGATATGATCCCCGGGCGGACCAATGAAGTGGTCCTGGAGGCGACCGAGCCGGGCGTCAGCCGTGGGCAATGCGCGGAATATTGTGGCGGCCCCCATGCCCTGATGTCCTTCTTCGTCATCGCGATGCCCGAGGAGGATTATGCCGCGTGGCTCGCGCGTGAAGCGGAGCCGGGCGCGGAACCGGATACGCCGCAAGCGGCGCACGGGCAGGAGGTGTTTTTCGAGAATGGGTGCGGCGCGTGCCACCGCATAGGCGGAACCCCGGCGCAAGGCGTGATCGGCCCGGACCTGACGCATGTGGGCAGCCGGCACTCGCTGGCCGCCGCCACGCTGCCCAACGACGCGGAAGCCTTCGCGCGCTGGATCACCGACAACCAGCACATCAAGCCGGACAATCTGATGCCGCCCTTCCGCCAGCTTTCCGCGCCGGACCTTGCAGCACTTGCCGCCTATCTGGACGGGCTGGAGTGAGCCATGGAAAGGCATCTCCCCAACACGGCCCCGAGGCCCGACGGCGAGCTGGAGACGCTGAAGCGCGCCTGGGCGGTGCCGCGCGGCTTCCGCCTGGTCACCGCGGTCAACAATCAGGTGATCGGCATTCTCTATATCGGTGCCGCTCTCCTGTTCTTCATCCTTGCGGGCATCCTGGCGCTCATCATGCGCACGCAGCTCGCCGTGCCGGAGAACGATCTCGTCAGCCAGGATTTCTACAATCAGATCTTCACCATGCACGGCACCACGATGATGTTCCTCTTCGCCGTGCCTGTGGTGGAGGCGCTGGGCGTGATGCTCCTGCCGCAGATGCTGGCAGCGAGAGACCTGCCGTTCCCGCGGCTCTCCGCCTTTGCCATCTGGGCCTATATCATCGGCGGGCTGGTCTTCTTTTCCACCGTCTTCTACGACCTGGCGCCCAAGGGCGGCTGGTTCATGTACCCGCCGCTGACGCTGAAGGAGTATTCGCCGGGCGACAATGCCGATTTCTGGCTGCTCGGTATCGGCTTTATCGAGATTTCGGCGATCGCCGGCGCGATCGAGATCGTGGTGGGGACGCTGAGGACGCGCCCGCCGGGCATGTCGCTCGTCAGGATGCCGATCTTCGCCTGGGCGATGCTGATCTTCGCCGCCATGATCATGATCGCCTTTCCGGCGGTCATCCTCGGCACGATGCTTCTCGAAATCGAGCGGTCCTTCGGCTGGCCCTTCTTCACCGCCGAAAAGGGCGGCGATCCGCTTCTATGGCAGCATCTTTTCTGGTTCTTCGGTCATCCGGAGGTCTACATCATCTTCCTTCCGGCGGCGGGACTCGTCTCTATGATGGTGCCCACGATGGCGCGCCACCCGCTGGTGGGCTACCGGCTGATCGTGGTGGCGCTGATCGCCACCGGCTTCTTCTCCTTCGGCCTGTGGGTGCACCACATGTTCACCACGGGCATTCCCTCGCTCAGCCTCGGCTTCTTTTCAGCCGCCAGCATGGCGGTAGCCGTGCCTTCCGGAATCCAGGTCTTCTCCTGGATCGCCACGATGGCCGCCGGCAGGCCGCGCTTCCGTATCACCACGCCGTCCCTCTTCATCCTCGGCTTTCTCTTCATCTTCACCGTCGGCGGGGTGACGGGCGTGATGGTGGCGCTGGTGCCGGTCGATTTCCAGGTGCACGACACCTATTTCGTCGTTGCCCATTTTCACTACGTGCTGATCGGCGGGATGGTATTCCCGCTCTTCGCCACGTTCTATTACTGGACCCCGATGGTGAGCCGGAACATGCTGTCCGAAACCCTCGGGCGCTGGGTGTTCTGGCTGATGTTCGTGGGCTTCAACGTGTCTTTCTTTCCCATGCACATCACCGGCCTGCTCGGCATGCCGCGCAGGGTTTGGACCTATCCCGAAGGTCTCGGCTGGGAGACGCTCAACATGATCTCCACCGTGGGCGCCTATGTCCTGGCTGCCGGCGTGGCGCTTTTCGTCTTCGACCTGTTCCGCCGCTTCCGGCCCACCTTTGCCGACAGTGTCGACAACCCTTGGGGCGCAGGTACGCTGGAATGGCTGCCCACGGATACCTACTCCACGCGAAGCATCCCGTATGTGAAAAGCCGGGAGCCGCTGTGGGACCAGCCGGAGCTTGCACGCGAGGTGGAGGAGGGGAGGCACTTCCTCCCCGGCGCGCCAACCGGCGGGCGCGAGACCATCGTCACGAGCCCGATCGATGCGCGGCCGCAATACGTCATCCGCATGCCCGGTCCGGGCTGGATGCCGCTTCTGGCCGCGGTCGGCATGGCCGGCTTCTTCCTGCTCTTGACAGTCAAGCTGGTGGTCCCCGCCGTTCTGTCCGGCATCGTCATGATCGTGGCCTGCTTCATCTGGGCCTGGAAGCTCGATCATGGCCCGGAGATTCCTTCCGTCGAGATCGGCGCGGGCGTCCGGCTGCCGACCTATATGGCCGGGCCGCTCTCGCATGCGTGGTGGGCGATGGTGGTGCTGATCATCGTCGCGTCTTCGCTCTACATCGCCTACGTCTTTTCCTATCTCTATCTTTGGGTGGTCTCGCCGGAAGTGTGGCCCGCGGCAGCGGGCGTGCCTGGACTGCCGGAGGCAGCCTGGCCTGTGAGCGCCGGGGTGCTTGTGGTGGCGGGCTCGGCACTGGTGAGCGCCGCGGGGCGGCTGCTTCCACGGCCGGGCAGGGGAGCGCGGGCCTTTGCCCTCCTCCTCGGCCTTGGCGCGATCAGCTTCCTTGCCGCGCTCATTTGCGAGGGTTTAAGCCACTGGCAAACCGGCCTGCGCCCGACAGACAGCGCCTATGGCGCCATGGTCTATATGGCGAGCTTTCTCAACCTTCAGGTCATCGCAGCCTGCACGATCCTCGCCCTTTATGCCATCGCGCGCTATTTCGCGGGCAAGCTCGACACTGAGCGGCGGGTGAACTTCGACAACGCCGCGCTGCTTTACTACTACGCTGCCATGCAGATGCTGCTGGGGCTTGTGCTGCTCCACGGCTTTCCGCCACTGGCAAGCTGAGGGAGCGAGGCCATGGGCAGCCTTGAGGACCTGCGCAATCCCGGAGAAAGGCCCGGCACCTTCGCCATGCTCATCTATCTGATGCTCGGGCCGATGCTCTGGGGTCTGCATCTGACGCTGATCTATGGCGCCAACACGCTGATATGTGCTCTTGGCGGTGGTGCTGCTGCCTCAAGGGCCACTGTCATTACAGCTACCGTTCTGATCGCGGTTCCGCTCTCTCTAGTGCTCCTCATACAGCGCCGAGCCGGTCGCCTGTTCGGCATCGCGGACGGCAGAGCCGGGCAACGGACCTACGACGCCATCTCCCGTCTCACGGGCCTGCTTTCGCTCGCCGGAATTCTGTGGGCGGGAACGGCTGCCGCCATTCTCAGTGCCTGCGTGCAGGGCCGCTGATCTGACGCGGAACCAAGTGCCGCCCCCGGGGATTGGGACGGGGCGGCAACTGGCGCTGCACGAGGTAACCATGCCGGATCGGGAAAGAAAGATCGACCGCCTGTCGCGCGAGCAGACCGAGGCCTTCCTTCGGCGGTCGTCCATAACCTACCTGGAATGCTGCGTCAGCCTCATGCTGACGCATATGAGCCAGGAGGAAGTGGCAGCCATCCTCGATCAGGAAGCGAGGATGGTGCGCGACCTTGGCTAAGGGCTGCTTCTTCTAACTTTCCCTACCGCCGAAGAGCTTCGTGAACTGCCGCTCGAGAAGCGGCCGCAGTTCCTCGCGCTCGAAGGCCATCGCGATATTCGCCTCGATGAACCCTTCCGGCGAGCCGCAGTCGAATGTCCTGCCCCGGAAGATGTGCGCATAGAAGGGCTGCTGGGAAAGGAGCCTCAGCATGGCGTCCGTGATCTGGATCTCGCCGCCCGCGCCCTTTTCCTGATTTTCCAGGAGTTGGAATATCTCCGGCTGCAGGATGTAGCGTCCGCTGATGAAGAAGTTTGACGGAGCATCCTCGGGCTTCGGCTTTTCCACCATGGATGTGATTTCGAAGCCGTCCCGGACGTCACCGCCGCGCCCCACGATGCCGTATTTGTGCGTCTGGGACGGGTCGCATTCCTCGACGGAAACGACGTTGCCGCCCGTTTCCTCATAGAACTCCACCATCTGCTTCAGGCAGCCCGGTTCCGAACGCATGATCATGTCGGGAAGCAGCAGCGCGAAGGGCTCGTCGCCAACCAGTTCGCGCGCGCACCATACGGCGTGCCCCAGTCCAAGCGGCTCCTGCTGGCGCGTGTAGCTGAGCTCGCCCGCCTTCGGCTGCATGGACTTGAGGCGTTCCAGAACGTCCGTCTTGCCGCGCCTGGAGAGCGTTTCGTAGAGCTCGAAGGCCACGTCAAAATGGTCTTCGATGGCGGTCTTGTTGCGGCCGGTGACAAAGATGAAATGTTCGATGCCGGCTTCCTGCGCTTCTTCCACCACATACTGGATCACGGGCCGATCGACGATGGTGAGCATTTCCTTGGGCAGCGCCTTGGTGGCCGGCAGGAACCGGGTGCCGAGACCGGCGACGGGGAAGACGGCTTTGCGGATTCTCTTCATGCGGAAAGCTCCTCGCGCTTGACGTTCGGAACGCCTCGGACAATGCTTATCGGGAACGTGAGCCTGCCTAGGAATTAAGGAAAGGCGGTGCAAACTTCAAAGCCTTAATTCCCGGCTGTCGCTTCAGTTCCTGCATCAGGACGTAAGACACGGGAGGAGCCTCCCTGCGTCCCAGGCAGCGGATCGGCGAACAATGGTAAACTCTTTCCTAACCACAACCGATCACAATCCCGTCCGATTTGTCGGATGGAGGTTTGCAATGTTCAAGAGTGCAACCCCATGGGGGTGTGTTGCCACCAGAATGCTTGCGGCGATCGCGTTGGTGCTTCTCGGGGCGCAGGCGTCACTAGCGGATGCCGGATTTCAGCGTTGGATAGCGGAGTTCCGTGCGGTGGCGATCCAGAACGGCATCTCCGGCCGGACCTATGACCGGGCTTTTCAGGGTGTCACCGCGCCCGATCCGGAAGTGCTGGAAAAGGCGCACCATCAGCCCGAGTTCAGGGCCGAGCCCTGGGAGTATTTCGACAATCGGATCAATGAAGGAACGGTCTCCAAGGGCCGCATGCTTGCAAGGCAATGGGCGCCCTGGCTTGACCGAATCGAACAACACTTCGGCGTAAGCCGCTACATTCTTCTGGCGATCTGGTCGATCGAATCGAACTATGGCGAGGCCCTGAAGAATCCGCGTGTGATGCGCAGCCTGCCGCGCTCGCTGGCCACGCTTGCCTATGCCGATCCAAAACGGGCCAAATTCGCCCGCACACAGCTTATCGCCGCGCTGAAGATCCTCGAACGCGGGGATATCGATGTAGGCCATCTCACCAGCTCCTGGGCTGGCGCGATGGGGCACACACAGTTCATCCCCACCAGCTATCAGGCCTATGCGGTCGACATGGACGGCGACGGCCGCCGCGACATCTGGAACTCCGTGCCCGACGCGCTGGCGACGGCGGCCAACCTTCTGCGGAAGAACGGCTGGCAGCCGGGCGAGACCTGGGGCTATGAGGTGGTGCTTCCCCCGGGCCGCAAATTCCCGGCCGGCACCATGCCGCTTTCCCGCTGGGCTTCCATCGGCGTGGTGCGCGCCAATGGGAAGGCTTTCCCGCGTCCCTCACAGGCGGCGGAGCTGAAGGTTCCCGATGGGCGGGAAGGGCCAGCCTTCCTGATGATCAAGAACTTTTTCGTGCTGAAGCGCTACAACAACGCCGACACTTATGCGCTGGCCGTTGGCCTGCTTGCCGATCAGATCGCCGGCTATGGCGGGCTCGTGCGCGATTGGAACCGGCCTTTCGAGCGGCTCACCCACACCGAGACGGCGGAACTGCAGCAGCGTCTCGGCGCTTTGGGCTACTATGACGGGCCGATTGACGGAAAGATCGGTTCCGGATCGCGCAAGGCGATCATGGAGTTTCAGGCCCGGATGGGAATGACCCAGAACGGTTATCCCAGCAAGGCGGTGCTGATGAAGCTCAGAGGCCACTAAACCCCTTGCTGTGTTTCAGAGGCACGGAAAGGCACTAAATTATGTCTTGCGCAGTTCCGGACGGAAATCGGCGTCCGGAATTGCGCCAGCTAGGGAGAAATCAGGATGGCGGCGGCTAAGGGCGAGCGGGAGGCGCGACGGCGGTCCCGCGCGCGCGCCGTTTGCATCCTTCTCGTAGCTCTCTCCGCCGTTTTCGCATGGCGCGGCGGGCAGGCCGAAGCTCAGGAGCTCATTCGCCGGCAGACCTTTTTCGAGCGTCTGTTCGGCGGGCCGCCCCCGCGCGAGGCCTTGCCGCCCCCTCCGGGTGGAGCCGTTTCGCCAAGGCAGCAGCCATCCATGCGCGCTCCCGCCCAGCGCGGCGTGCCGAGGAGGGCGCCCGCCGTGGCCGCGCCTGCGCCCGAGCCGGCCGCACCCGTCATTGAGAAGCTCGACAACGCTGTGAGGGTGCTGGTGGTCGGCGATTTCCTGGCGGCGGGCCTCGCAGAGGGATTGAACGAGGCCTATGCGGAATCGCCAGGCGTCACCATCGTTGACCGCACCAACGGCTCATCTGGTTTCGTCCGCGACGACTTTTACGATTGGAACGCGGAGATCGGGCCCATCCTCGAGGGAGTCGAGCCGGCGGTCGCGATTGTAATGATCGGCTCCAACGACAGGCAATCGCTGCTCGTCGATGGGCGGTCGGAGCGGCCCCGGACGGAGGCCTGGCAGCGCGAATATGTGAGGCGCGTCACGGCCTTCGCCGAGACGATCCAGGACGCTGGAATTCCCATCATCTGGGTGGGCCTGCCGCCCTTCCGTTCGCAATCCATGTCGTCGGACATGCTGGCCTTCAACGATATGTACAAGCAGGCGGCGGAGGAGGTCGACGGCACCTTCGTGGACATCTGGGACGGCTTTGCCGACGAGAACGGCGCCTTCACCTTCACGGGGCCGGATGTGAACGGCCAGCCCGTCCGCCTGCGCGGCAGCGACGGGATCAATCTCACCCGCCCGGCCAAGCGCAAGGTGGCCTTTTATGTCGAGCAGCCGTTGAACAAGCTCTTGGGCTCTGCCGCTTCTCCCGGCATCGGCCGCGAGGAGCTTGCGAACCTGCCTCCTCCGGGCATGCTCGCCGGCAAGCCAGGCGATCTTTCGCGCACGGCTCCGATCTCGCTCGCCGCACCTCAGCTTGACGGCGGCGACGCGCTCATGGGCGCAACGCCCTTATCTCCTGTTGACCGCTCGGTGCCGTCAGCCCAGCCGGGCCGCGCCGACGACTTCCGCCTGCCGTAAGTACGCTTTGTCCGTCCAACGGGCGCTGGAGCCGCCTTCCGCTTTTCCTGTGGGTGAAGGCACGCGTTATGACGGGCTGATGCCGGGCCTGCGGACCTGCCCCCCGCATGCCCGTGCAGAACTTCCAAGCTACCGCGGCAGAACGCTGCATCCCATCAGAAATTCGTCGATGGCGCGGGCGGCCTGCCGGCCTTCGCGGATCGCCCACACCACCAGCGACTGACCGCGGCGCACATCTCCGGCCGCAAAGAGCTTATCCACGCTTGTGCGGTAATCCCGGTCATTGGCCAGAACGTTGGTGGAATTGCGCCGGTCGACGGTGGTGGCAAGCTTGTCGCCAAGTTCGCTCAGAACCCCCGTTTCCAGCGGCCCGGAAAAGCCGATGGCGATGAAGGCGAGGTCCGCCTTGATGACGAATTCCGTGCCGGCGATCGGCTTGCGTTTCTCATCCACCTGGCAGCATTTCACGCCGGTAAGCTGGCCGTCCTCGCCGATGAATTCGAGGGTTGCCACCTGGAACGCGCGCTCCGCACCCTCCGCCTGGGAGCTGGACACGCGCATCTTGGTCGCCCAATAGGGCCAAACGGTAAGCTTGTCCTCTTTTTCAGGCGGTCTCGGGCGGATGTCGAGCTGGGTCACGCGCACCGCGCCCTGGCGGAAGGCCGTGCCGATGCAGTCTGACGCCGTATCGCCACCGCCCACCACGACCACATGCTTGCCGCTGGCAAGTATGGGCTCGGACGCCCAGGCAACCGACTGGGTGTTCTCACCGCCGATGCGCCGGTTCTGCTGCACGAGATAGGGCATGGCATCATAGACGCCATTGAGCTCGACACCTGGAATGCCCGCTGCCCGCGGCTTCTCCGAGCCGCCGCAATAAAGCACCGCGTCATATTCGGCTAGCAACTCGGCGACCGGCTTGTCGACACCGACATTGACGCCGCAGAAGAAGGTCACACCTTCACCCTGCATCTGCTCGATGCGGCGGTCGATGAAGCGCTTCTCGATCTTGAAATCGGGGATGCCGTAGCGCATCAGCCCGCCGGGGCGGCTCTCGCGCTCATAGACATGCACCTCATGGCCCGCGCGCCCGAGCTGCTGGGCGGCCGCCATGCCAGCGGGACCCGAACCGATGATGGCGACGCGCTTGCCGGTTCTCTTCTCCGCTGGCTGCGGGCGCAGATAGCCGAGCTCATAGGCCTTGTCGGCAATCGCCTGCTCGATGGTCTTGATCGTCACCGGCACGTCTTCAAGGTTCAGCGTGCAGGCCTCCTCGCATGGCGCGGGGCAGATGCGGCCCGTCCATTCGGGGAAATTGTTGGTGGAATGGAGGTTGCGGATCGCCTCCTCCCAGTTGCCCTGATAGACGAGGTCGTTCCAGTCCGGAATCTGGTTATGCACCGGGCAGCCCGTCGGCCCATGGCAATAGGGGATGCCGCAGTCCATGCATCGGGCGGCCTGTTTCGAGACCTCCTGGTCCGACATCGGTATCGTGAATTCGCGGAAATGCCGGATGCGATCCGACGCCGGCTGGTACTTGTTCTCCTGCCGGTCGATCTCCAGAAAGCCTGTCACCTTGCCCATGCTTGTTCCTTGTTCCTGACGGCCCTAAGCCCGAACCCAGTTTTCCAATTTGAGACCCGGTACGCCGGTAAACCCCTTGTCATCACTCACGAGCGTTGCATCCAGAGCGAGTGCATGCGCCGCAATCCATAAATCGTTCGGGCCCATGGATTTGCGCTGCCGTTCGGCCCAGGCCCGAAGGTCGCCGTAAAGATCGTCCGCCGGGTCCTCCAGGGGCCAGGCGGGAATGGCCTGAAGGAGAATATCCAGACGTTCCCGGCCACGAACATTCCCGTTTTTCTTCAAGTCATACAGAATCTCACCTTTGACGACGATGCCTGTTCCGATCTCATCGCTGCTGTGGGACCGGAGAGCTTCATCGACAGAGCCACCCGGATTCCGGATTGCCGCGGAGATCACGTTGCTGTCGAGGAGGAACCGGCTCATAGTTTGACATCATCGAGCGGAAGCATGTCGGCGTCTCCGGGGTCGCCGGGAAAGTCCTCCATAGGGCCCTGCTCCTTGAGCCAGTCCAGCGCCTCGATGAGGGACATCTTGCGCGCCTTGGGCCTCAGATGCAGGGAGCCGTTCTCGTCTCGCGAGACGAGAACCTTGTCGGTTTGAAACTCGAACTCCTTCGGAATGCGTATTGCCTGGCTCCGCCCGTTGCGGAACACACTGACTTCCTTCTCTTCCCGCTGGTGGATACCCATGCGCGCCTCCATATGGCATATGCCGTGACATCTGCCATATGATTTCTCCTTTCAAACCTACTCCGCCGCGACACCCATGCGCATGCGCTCCATCTCCTCCAGCGCCCGGCGGTATTCGACCGGCATGACCTTGCGGAATTTCGGCCGGTAGTCCGCCCAATTATCAAGGATCTGGCGCGCCCGCTCGGAGCCCGTATAGCGGTAATGGTTGGAGATGAGGTGGGCGAGGCGCTCCTCATCGTGCCGTGTCATGTCCCCGGAGACGTCCACCCGACCCATATGGGCGAGGTCGCCGCCGTGATGGTGCAGCTTTTCGAGGATGTCGTCCTCCTCCGGGACCGGCTCGAGCTCCACCATGGCCATGTTGCAGCGTTCGGCGAAGTCGCCCGCCTCATCGAGCACATAGGCCACGCCACCCGACATGCCGGCGGCGAAGTTGCGCCCGGTCTGGCCGAGCACGACAACGAGGCCGCCCGTCATGTATTCGCAGCCATGGTCCCCCACGCCTTCCACAACCGCCACTGCGCCGGAGTTACGCACGGCGAAGCGCTCGCCCGCCACGCCGCGGAAGTAGCACTCGCCTTCGATGGCGCCGTAAAGGACCGTGTTGCCGACGATGATCGAGTTTTCCGGCACAATCTTCGCCTTGCCCGACGGCTTGATGACGATGCGTCCGCCCGAGAGCCCCTTGCCGACATAGTCGTTGGCGTCTCCCTCCAGCTCGAAGGTGATGCCGCGCGCGAGGAAGGCGCCGAAGGACTGGCCGGCCGTACCGGTGAACTTCACCGAGATGGTGTCGTCCTTCAGCCCCTTGTGGCCGTAGCGCTTCGCCACCTCGCCGGAGAGCATCGCGCCCGTCGTGCGGTCTGTGTTGCAGATGTCGAAGGCGAGCGACACCCGCTCCTTCTTCTCCAGTGCCGGCTGTGCGGCGGCAATGAGCTTGCGGTCGAGCACGTCGTCGATCGGATGCTTCTGCCGCTCGGTCCAGCGAATAGCCTCGCGCGGCGCCTCCGGCTTGTAGAACACGCGCGAGAAGTCGAGCCCCTTCGCCTTCCAGTGCTCGATCAGCGTCTTCTTCTCGAGAAGATCGGATTGGCCGATGATCTCATCGAGCTTGCGGAAGCCCATCTCCGCCAGAATCTGCCGCACCTCTTCCGCAACATAGAAGAAGTAGTTGATGACGTGCTCGGGCGCGCCCTTGAAACGCTTTCTGAGCACCGGATCCTGGGTGGCGACGCCCACCGGGCAGGTGTTGAGATGACACTTGCGCATCATCACGCAGCCCGCCGCGATCAGCGGCGCGGTGGAGAAGCCGAACTCGTCCGCTCCGAGCAGCGCGCCCACGATGACGTCGCGGCCCGTGCGAAGCCCGCCGTCCACCTGCAGCGCCACGCGGCTTCTGAGCCCGTTCAGCACCAGCGTCTGGTGCGTTTCGGCAAGGCCCATTTCCCACGGGCTGCCGGCATGCTTGATGGAGGTGAGCGGCGAAGCGCCGGTGCCGCCGTCATAGCCGGCGATCGTGATGTGGTCGGCGCGCGCCTTGGCGACACCCGCCGCCACCGTGCCGACGCCGACCTCGGAGACGAGCTTCACCGACACGTCGCCTGCCGGGTTGACGTTCTTCAGGTCGAAGATGAGCTGCGCCAGGTCCTCGATCGAGTAGATGTCGTGGTGCGGCGGCGGCGAGATGAGGCCGACGCCGGGCGTCGAGTGACGCACCTTGGCGATGGTGGCGTCCACCTTGTGGCCGGGAAGCTGCCCGCCCTCGCCGGGCTTGGCGCCCTGCGCCACCTTGATCTGCATCATGTCCGAATTGACGAGATACTCGGCGGTCACGCCGAAACGCCCGCTCGCCACCTGCTTGATGGCCGAACGCTCCGGGTTGGGCGAGCCGTCGGGAAGCGGCATGTAGCGATCCGGCTCCTCGCCGCCTTCGCCGGTGTTGGACTTGCCGCCGATGGCGTTCATGGCGCGGGCAAGGGTCGTGTGCGCCTCGCGGCTGATGGAGCCGAAGGACATGGCGCCCGTCGAGAAACGCTTGACGATCTCCGACGCTGGCTCGACCTCGTCGAGCGGTACGGGTTCGCGCCCGGTCTCCTTCGCCGTCTTGATCTGGAAAAGGCTGCGGATCGTCTTGGCCTTGGCGCTTTCGCCGTTGATGAGATTGGAGAACTGCTGATAGGTCTCCCAGGACCCCTTGCGCACCGCGTGCTGGAGCGTGGCCACTGCATCCGGCGTCCAGGCATGATCCTCGCCGCGCATGCGGTAGTTGTATTCGCCGCCGACCTCCAGCGAGGTCCTCAGCACCGGATCGTCCCCGAAGGCCGCCTGATGGCGCGCCACCGTCTCCCGGGCAATCTCCTCGAGCCCCACGCCCTCGATGGTCGTCGCCGTGCCGGTAAAGTAGCGCTCCACAAAGTCCGAGCGCAGGCCGACGGCATCGAAGATCTGCGCGCCGCAATAGGACTGATAGGTGGAGATGCCCATCTTGGACATCACCTTGAGAATGCCCTTGCCGATGGACTTGATGTAGCGCTTGACCACCTCCTCGGCGTCCACCTCGGGGGGGAACTCGCCCCTGGCATGCATGTCGAGGAGGGTGTCGAAGGCGAGATACGGGTTGATGGCCTCGGCACCATAGCCGGCAAGGCAGCAGAAGTGGTGCACCTCGCGCGGCTCGCCCGATTCCACCACCAGGCCGACCGCCGTGCGCAGCCCCTTGCGAATCAGGTGATGATGCACGGCCGCCGTGGCGAGCAGTATGGGAATGGCGATGCGGTCCGGTCCGATCTGTCGGTCGGACAGGATGATGATGTTGTAGCCGCCTGCGACCGCCGCCTCCGCCCGCTCGCACAGGCGGTCAAGCGCGCCCGCCATTCCGGCCGCCCCTTCGAGCGCGGAATAGGTGACGTCCAGCGTCTTGGTGTCGAAGCGGTCTTCCGTGTGGCCGATCGAGCGGATCTTCTCGAGGTCGCCATTGGTCAGGATCGGCTGGCGCACTTCGAGCCGCTTGCGGCGCGAATTGCCCACAAGGTCGAAGATGTTGGGCCGCGGGCCGATAAAGGAGACGAGGCTCATCACCAGCTCCTCGCGGATCGGGTCGATCGGCGGGTTGGTGACCTGCGCGAAGTTCTGCTTGAAATAGGTGTAAAGCAGCTTCGGCTTGTCGGACATGGCCGAGATCGGCGTGTCCGTGCCCATGGAGCCGATGCCCTCCTGGCCGGTCGTGGCCATGGGCGGCAGCAGCATCTTTATGTCTTCCTGCGTGTAGCCGAAGGCCTGCTGCCGGTCGAGCATGGAGACGTCCTGCCGCAGGGCGCGCGGCGCTACCGGCTTCAGCTCTTCCAGGATCAGCTGGGTGTTGTCGAGCCACTGCCGGAAGGGATGCTTGGTGGCAAGCTGTTCCTTGATTTCGTCGTCCGAGACAATGCGGCCCTCTTCCAGATCGATGAGCAGCATGCGGCCCGGCTGCAGCCGCCACTTGGTGACGATCTTTTCCTCGGGCACCGCAAGCGCACCGGCCTCCGAGGCCATGATCACCCGGTCGTCGTCAGTCACGATGTAGCGTGCGGGCCTGAGGCCGTTGCGGTCGAGCGTGGCACCGATCTGGCGACCGTCGGTGAAAGCGACTGCTGCAGGGCCGTCCCACGGCTCCATCAGCGCGGCGTGATACTCGTAGAAGGCCCGCCGCTCCGGGCTCATGAGCTTGTTGCCGGCCCAGGCTTCGGGGATGAGCATCATCATCGCATGGGCAAGCGAATAGCCGCCCTGATAGAGGAACTCGAGCGCGTTGTCGAAGCAGGCGGTGTCCGATTGCCCCTCGTAGGAGATCGGCCAGAGCTTGGAGATGTCGTTGCCGAACAGCTCCGAATCCACCGAAGCCTGGCGCGCCGCCATCCAGTTCACATTGCCGCGCAGCGTGTTGATCTCGCCGTTGTGCGCGACCATGCGGTAAGGGTGCGCCAGCTTCCAGGAGGGGAAGGTGTTGGTCGAAAAGCGCTGATGGACGAGCGCCAGCGCGGATTCGAAGCGCGGGTCCTTCAGATCCTTGTAGTAGGCGCCGAGCTGGTAGGCCAGGAACATGCCCTTGTAGACAAGGGTGCGCGCCGACAGGCAGACGATGTAGAAGCCGTTGTCGCGGCCGCCCGTCTCTTCATAGATGCGGCCGGAGACCACCTTGCGCAGGATATAGAGCCGGCGCTCGAAATCCTCCTCGTCCTTGATCCCGGGACCGCGCGCGATGAAGACCTGCCGATGCACCGGCTCGGAAGCCACGATGTCCGGCGCCTTGGAAAGACATGAATTGTCCACCGGCACATCGCGGAAGCCGAGAAGCACCTGGCCCTCGGAGCGCGCCACATCCGCGATGATCTCTTCGATATGCGCGCGCAGGGCAGGGTCCTGCGGCATGAAGAGATGGCCGATTCCATAATGGCCGGGTTGCGGAAGCTCGATACCCTGCTTCGCCATCTCCTCGCGAAAGAAGCGGTCCGGTATCTGCACCAGCATGCCGGCGCCATCCCCCACCAGGGGGTCTGCGCCTACCGCGCCGCGATGGGTGAGGTTTTCGAGCATCCTCAGCCCGTCCTCGATGATGGAATGGGACTTGGCGCCCTTCATGTGCGCGATGAAGCCGACGCCGCACGCATCATGCTCATTGCGCGGGTCGTACAGGCCCTGCGGCGGCGGCAGGCCGGCGGCTCCGCCGGCGCGTTTGACGGCCTCAGTCCGGGCCCGCAGAGCGGGCGCCTGCCGGGTCGGTACCGAGGGCGTCAGGTCCGTCATCGTCGCGTCCTTTGCATTCTGCCCCTAGCGGGGCGTCGGTTTTTCTATGTCTGGGCGGCCGTTTCGGCAGCGCATCCTTAAGGATCGCTCTGCATGTCTTGCGAAGGAGCGGAAGGCGTACTCTTCCGCCGCTTACGGCACGCTTCTTTCACTTGGACGGCACAAGCAGGCCCATGCCTGTGGCGCCGCCATATCCGCGTATTTCTCGGCTCAAACCCAGCGCAATCTGCTGCGTGAGTTGGCCTCCAACGACGCGGATAAATAAGACAGCAATCCTGTCCTATTTCCTCCCATGCCAGAAAATGGCGTGGCGCACAAGACGGAAATGTAAAAAATCCATGCTGCTGACGCAACAAAGTTACGGAAATGCCGCTTTTCCAGCACGTTGCCGCCATCTCGAGCAGGCCTTCCACCTTACTTAAGCCTTGAAACCCGGCTGGCAACACGCGAGTGTGCGCGCCGCAAATCAGGGACAGATGCCGATGAATTTTGCTTCCGATAACTGGGCAGGCGCCCATCCAGCCATCTGCGAAGCTCTTTCCGCTCACGCGCACGGGTTCCATGAGGCCTATGGTCAGGGTGAACTCGACCGGAAGGTCGAGCGACTCTTCTGCGAGATTTTTGAGCGCGATGTGGCCATTTTCTTTGTGGCGACAGGCACGGCCGCCAATTCCCTGTCCATGACCCTTCTCAACCGGCCGGGTGGTGTGGTCTTCGCCCATCAGCAGGCCCACATGCGGGAGGATGAAGGCGGGGCGCCGGAATATCTGACCGGCGGAGCGCGCGTCCATGGCGTGAGCGGCCCGCTTGGTCGTATCGATCCCGCGGCGCTTGAGGCCGCCATTCGCCTTTATCCGGCCGAGTTCATCCACGCCGGCCAGCCAATGGCCGTCTCCATCACCCAGTCGAACGAGATCGGCGGGGTCTATTCCCTGGAGGAGATCGAGGCAATTGCAGGCATATGCCGCGCCCATGATCTGCCGCTGCACATGGACGGCGCGCGTTTTGCCAATGCGCTGGTCTCGCTCGGCACCACGCCCGCCGAGATGACATGGAAGCGGGGCGTGGATATCGTCTCCTTCGGTGCCACCAAGAACGGCTGTTGGTGCGCGGAAGCAATTGTAGTGATGGACCCGGCACGCGCCCGCGACATGCCGTTCCTGCGCAAGCGCGCGGCGCACCTCTTCTCGAAGTCGCGATTCATCGCCGCGCAGTTCGAGGCTTATTTCCGCGACGATCTGTGGCTCAGGAATGCTCGGCACGCCAATGCCATGGCCGCCAGCCTTGCCGCGCACATCAGCAAAGCCGCGACGGCCCGCCTTGCTTGGCAGCCGCAGGCCAATGAGGTCTTTGCCATCCTGAGGGAGGAAACCGCCGCAGCCCTGCGCGAGCGCGGGGCGTTCTTCTATCCCTGGAATGCGCCCGCCGGGCTCCAGCTTGCCCGGGGTGAGGGGCTTTACCGCTTCGTCACCTCCTTCGCCACGACGGTGGAGGAAGTGGAGGTTTTTGGCGCGATGCTTGACCGGTAGCGGGGCTTCGGGCGGACGGAGCGGTGTGCGCCGGCGGCCGCTGCCGTTCTCGTCCACTCCCTTGAACTGGGAGCCTGAGCGGCTGGTGCCGGCCACCCTTCCTGTCCCCCACGACGTGCGGGAGAGGTGGCTCATGTGGAGCGCGCGGGCCAGACCAGAGAGGGGATTTTAAGGTGGCGTTGCCAGCGGCTTGTCAGAACCCCCGCAACCACAAAGGAGCTCAGCGCTGGATCAAGCGCGTCTAGGCAACGCCGATCCTAAGAAGATCATGGAAGTGGACGATGCCGACTGGGCGATCGTCCTCGGTCACGACCAGCGCGCTGATTGCATGCTGGTTGAGCAGCGCCATGGCCTGGCTCGCCAGCATGTCCGGGCGCACGGTCTTTGGCGCGCGCGTCATGATGTCGTCCACCACGAGCTCGGCCAGATTGCGGTGAAGGTTGCGAGCCAGATCGCCGTCGGTGATGATGCCGGCAAGTCGGCCGTCCCCGTCCACCACGCACACGCAGCCGACCCGCTTCTTCGAGAGCGTCATGACTGCGTCGGGCATTTTCGTGCCTGGCGGCACGATCGGGATGTCATCGCCCCGGCGCATGATGTCGCCGATATGGGTGAGATTGGCGCCGAGCTGGCCGCCCGGATGGAAGGTGCGGAAATGATCCGCCGTAAAGCCGCGCGCTTCCAGAAGCGCCACGGCCAGCGCATCGCCGATGACGAGCTGCAGGAGGGTGGAGGTGGTGGGCGCCAGCCCATGCGGGCAGGCCTCGGTGACTTTGGGCAGCATGAGCACGACGCTTGCCTCGCGCGCGAGCGCCGAGCTCAGCCCGGAGGTGATTGCTATGATGGGAATGGAAAAGCGCCGCGCATAGGCCACAATGCCCTTCAGCTCCGGGCTTTCACCGGACCAGGACAGCGCCACGATGGCATCGTCGCGTGTGATCATGCCCAGATCGCCGTGATTAGCCTCGGCCGGATGCACGAAATAAGCGGGCGTGCCGGTGGAGGCGAGCGTGGCGGCGATTTTAGAGCCGATGTGGCCGCTCTTGCCCACGCCGGTCACGATGACACGGCCGGGAATGCCGGCGATCGTTTCAACAGCCTGGGCGAACGGTTCGGCGAGCCCGTTGTCCAGCACCTCGGCAAGCGCTGCAAGCGCGGCTTGTTCCGCCTCAAGCGTGCGGGTGGCGGAGGCGATCGCCTTGCTCCGGTCGAGCCGCTTGGTGGTCTTGGTCAGCATGAGGATGCGCTTACCTCTTTCGCTCCGGCATGTCCATCGGTTGGCTTCCATCGCGCGCCGGTGGTGAGCTTCACCTTGTGTTAACCGAAGGCTTTTACCTTTTGATTACCATACGCGGCCCGGACCGCGGGGATTGGGGTGGCAATGGCGCGCGATCGCTTGGGCAAAGGGTACGCGGTTTATCTGGCCTGCGCGGCAGGCCTGGTGGCGGCCGTCCTGCCGGCCGCCAGCCAAGAGATGGACTTGCGCGGAGCGGTACGTGAATCCGACGTGAACGCGCTTCTGCTTGGACCCGACGAATTTTCCGATGAGGAGGCCGGCTCAACGGGCATTCCCGCCGAGCCCTACCAGCCGGCAAGCTTGGGCGCGGACGTTTTTCTGGATAGCGAAGAACTTTTCGGGCGCTCTGACGCCCTGCCGGGCCGAGCCCGCCGTTCCGCAGGCGCGGGGGTACCGGAGCGCCAGGACGAAAGTCCGGCGGCGACGGCGGCAGTACCGGCTCTGGATGGGGTGAACACGGCAACGGTCCGCGCCGTCTCCGTCGACGCGGCGGAGCGGGAGGCGCTGCCGCTGCGGCTCAACCAGCGCGCCACGACTATAGAGGGCGGGGCACGCCAGTCGGAGGAAGACCCATACGCTCCGCTCGGACTCCGCGTCGGCACTTTTGTGGTGGTGACGGAGCTCGAACAGGGGTTGACCTCGACCACCAACGCGGACAAGAGCCCGGGGGGAGACAATGCCGTCCTCTCCGAGACCTCTCTACGTCTCCGCGCGGAATCCGACTGGCCGCGCCACCGCGCCACGGCTGAAGCCTACGGCACATTCCGCAAATCGGTTTCGGGTGAGGAGGTGAAGGAGCTAGAAGGTGGGGCGGAGACGCGTCTCGAACTCGACCTTCTCGATGATCTCACCGCCCGCGCTTTGCTCGCCTACAAGGCGGGGCGCGAGGGCGCGTCCTCGCCGGTAGCCATTCCCGGCGTGGAAGAGCAGCCCCTCCGCCATACCCTGCACGGCTCGCTCGGGCTCGAGCGGTCGCTCGGACGTTTGCGTCTTGGCCTGACCAGTGAGGTCCAGCGCGATCAGTACGGGGATGCGGAGCTCGTGGGCGGGGGGACGCTCTCCCAGTCCGATCGCGATTCCACGCTCGTGTTGGCCCGCCTTCGGGGCGGTTATGAGATTTCGCCTGCACTCACGCCTTTTGTGGAGGTGGAGGCCGGCAGGCGCATCTATGACAATGAGCGCGACAGCGCCGGCTATGAGCGCTCCGCCACGCGGCTGGGCGCCCGCGCTGGCGTCGCCCTTGATCTTTCGGAGAAGCTGAGGGGGGAACTGTCCGCTGGCTGGCTCAGCCAGGATTTCGAGGATTCGCGCCTGGCCACGATTTCCGGGCCTGCACTTGCGGCAAGCCTGACCTGGTCGCCGCGCCGCGGTACGGTTGTCGGCCTCGATGCCTCGACCGAGATAGAGGGCTCGACCGATCCGGGGCTGAGCGGTTCGCTCCTTTATTCAGGGACGCTGCGGATCGAGCGGGAGCTGCGTTCCAATCTCACCGGCGAAGCGGCTTTTGGGGCTTCCTATCGCGATTACGAGGCTGGTGGGCATGACGTCATCCTCACGGGCGAGGCGATTCTGACCTGGTGGCTCAACCGCTATGCGGGCCTCACCGGCCGGCTGCGCCATGAACGCCAGACGAGCAGCCTTCCCGGTCGCGATTACGACGCGACGAGCCTCTTCATGGGGCTGAAGCTCCAGCGTTAGCGGCGATCATCACGGCTGGGCGATGTGGCGGGCATTCGTGGTGTGCAGTGTCCGCTCGACCACATCGAGCTCGGTGATGGCCAGGATCGGCTCCTTTCGTCTTCCGTTCGGAATACCCTGACCAACAGAAGGCCGAGCGTGAGTCTTCTCTGAAACGACCGCCGGAGCGGGAACCCGCAGGGTATGCGGGTGTTCGGCTCCTGCGCAGGATTGGCAGCCCGCCTATCCGGCAGGAGAAAAGAAAATGCCAACGGACAGAAAAGACAGCCGCCAGACGCCGGAAGACGTCTCCGAGGAAGCGCCGCGCCGCCGCGAACAGGATTGGGATGCGGTCAAGGGAGTGGAGTTCACGCCAGAGGACGCTGAAGGTGACAACGTGCCCGCTGACACATCCGGCCGGGTCAACACGGACGAGCACTATGGTGAGGGTGAGGACAACCCGTATTTAGAAAGCGACGAGGCCCTTCCCAATGACGAGGAGGAGGAAGTCCTGCGCCGCAACAATGCGCGCGAGGGTGGACGCTTTAACGAGGTGTGAGCCGGCAGCCGGTTGAAGGGCAGGGGCTAACTGCCCCCGCCGCATTCATTATTCGCCGTCAAACCTGGCCAGCGAGAGGAACGTGACCGCCTGGCCCGTGAAACGGCGCGCGTCAGGCACCGGAATCATATGACTGAAGCCTGCGGTGTAGGCCACGCGCGGCGCCTGAGTCAGTTCCGGGCTGAAGCGTGAGGCGGAGGCGACCAGCCTCGGCCGGGTATTCAGGAACGAATGAGCATTGAGCACGCGGTCGGTCGGCGTTCCACCGAACCGTGCGACAGCCGGTGTCCGCTCTGCGGCGTCGTCCGGACGCGGCCGCGGTCCTTTTGAAGCCACGCGGGCGCCGTCCGATTTGCGCTCGCCGGAGGCGTGGGCGCTTTCGCGGAGGGAAGCGAGTTGCGTCGATGCCGCCTCCGCATTTTCCTCCGATTCCGCACCCGTGGCGGAGGAGAGGGCCGCGACAGCTTTGGCCTTGGCTGCGGCGCTGTCACCGTCTGCCGGGCGCCCGCTATTGCCCAGCGAGGCGAGCGTCGGCGCGGCCGCAAGAAGATCGGAGGCCGAAATTTCAGGCCGCTCGTCGGACGTTGGCGCGCTGGCGACAACCACAGGAGTCGGCTTGTTTGCTTCCGCCGCGAGAAGTTCCGCGATGGCGTCGGCTGGCGCAGGCCGGTCGGGGCGGCGGGTCGGCGTCACATAGGCGACGGGCATAGGCAGATCGCTGTTCGCTTCCGTCATTGCTTCCGCCACATCCACCGTCGACTCAGGCTGATGCTTGGGGCGCGGCGTGGGCAGAGGCACATTCAGGGCTGCGAGCACGCTCTGTTCGAGTGCTGTCTCATTGGCATTGGGTTCAGGCTGCACACCCGCCTGAGCCGCCACTACCGCACCAACGTCCGCGTCGGGGCGCGGCGCTTCACGCGGTACGGGAAGCGAGCGCGCGGGCAGTTCGGCGATGATGGTGGCGGGGCTGGCTGGTTCCTCCAGCGGGGCGGCCGGCTGCTGCGGCGTGACCGGCTGCTGAGGCGCGACGGCCTGCTGCGGCTGGGGCTGCGCGGGCTGAGGCTGCTGTCGCCGTGCGGGTGCCGAGCGCTGGGCGACGGCAATTGCCGCTTCGGCGTTGTCCTCCTCCTCGTCGGCGCCGCCGCCGAAGAGCATGGCGAGCAGACCGCGCCGGTTGTTCCTGCTTGTCGTGTCGTCGGCGACCTGGACTGCCCCGCCACTGCTCTGGCGCGCTTTGTAGGCAGCGAGCGCCTGCTGGTAGCCGGGCAGCGGCTTGCCGTCCGAAGGTATGTGCAGCGTCTCGCCGTCCGGGAAGAGGGCCAGAAGCTCCTGGCGGCTCATGCGCGGCCAGTGCCGCACGCCGCCCACATCCAGATGAACGAAGGGAGAGCCGGAACGCGGATAATAGCCCACACCGCCGACCTGCATCTTGAGGCCGATGGCGCGAAGCTTGGAAAGCTTTACGTCGGGCAGGAAGAAGTCGACCGCCTTGCCCAGCATGTGCTGGCTGTTCTTGGCCACGCCGCTGGAACGGCTCCGAAGCATGGCATTGGTCTGCGGAGACCGGTAGGCGGAAACTACATGGATGTATTCGCGCGAGCCGGACTGGCGGTAGACCTCCCAAAGAAGGTCAAGCAGGCGCGGGTCCATCTCGGCGGGCTCGTTGCGGCGCCAGTCGCGCAGTATGTGGTTGATCTGCTGCAGGCCACTCTTGAGATAGCGTCCGTTGCGCTTGTAGGCGATTTCGGCGCGTTCCCCGGTATGCAGGAAATAGAGCTTCAGCGTGCGCGTCTCCGCACTCGCGACCGGTGCTGCCATGAGCAGGATATTCACCGTAAGAAGAAGCCCGGCTATCAATTTGCCCGGACTGACCCTCGTCCGGCACCATTCATGCGGTTGAACGTCGTCGCTTGTCAAAACGCGGCCTGTCGACTGGAACTGTCCCCACTTGGCCCCGGATGTCTCCCGAAGCATCCGGAGTATTCACCATAATGGTTAATTGACGCTTATTGAAGCAGGAATGCGCTGAGACGATGGCAAGATCACAAGCACGGCGAGAATCGTGCAACGTGGTGAACAGTTTATCTACAAACCTTCTTATCCGGACGCCTTCACGCCGTCGGCGGGAGGGCTGAATATCTGTCTAAGGCTCGTTCTCTTCGGAAGGGTCGCCGGCCTGCTCCAGGCCCATTTCCTTCAGCTTGCGGTACAGGGTCGAGCGGCCGATGCCCAGCCGCCGCGCGACCTCGCTCATGCGGCCGCCGTAATGTTCGATGGCGCGCCGAATCATCTCCTGTTCGACCGAGGCGAGCGAGCGCAGATGCCCGTCCTCTCCGATCAGCCGGATGAGGCCGGGATGGAGAGGCTGCCGCGCGGGCGGCTCGGACCGTTCCGCGGAAGCGGCCGTCTGCACATGAGGCCGGGGGGTTTTCGACTCGCCTTCGGCAAGCTCGCTTTCGTCTATGCCCTCCACCTGGGCACGGATCTGCGGAAACTCGGCAGCCGTCAAAACGTCTCCCTCGCACAGCACAACCGCGCGGAAGACGGCGTTTTCAAGCTGGCGGATGTTGCCCGGCCAGTCATAGGCCGACAGCATGTCGAGTGCATGGGCCGAGATGCCCGAGATTACGCCGCTCGGCGCTGAGGAGGAAAAACGGGCGATGAAATGCTGCACCAGAAGCGGAATGTCTTCCTTGCGGTCGCGCAGCGGCGGCACCGTGATGGGAAAGACATTGAGCCGGTAGTAAAGATCCTCGCGGAAATGCCCTTCGCGCACGCGGGCAAGAAGGTCGCGGTTCGTGGCCGAGATCAGGCGGATGTCCACCTTGACGGTGTTGCGCCCGCCCACCGGATCCACCTCGCCTTCCTGCACCGCGCGCAGAAGCTTCACCTGCACGTCGGCCGGAAGCTCTCCGATCTCGTCCAGGAAGAGCGTACCCGTATCCGCTTCCACGAATTTGCCGGCGTGCTTCTCCGTGGCGCCGGTGAAGGCCCCGCGCTCGTGGCCAAACAGGATGCTTTCAACAAGATTGTCCGGAATGGCGCCGCAATTCACCGTGACGAACGGCTTGCTGCGCCGTGCGCTTTCGCCCTTGATGGCGCGCGCGATCAGTTCCTTGCCGACGCCGGACTCACCCTCGATGAGGATCGGTATGTCGGAGGCGGCCGCCTTGCGGGCTAGCCGGAGCGTGCGCTCCATGGCCGGGCTGCGGGTGATGATCTCGCGGAAGGAGAAGCCTCGGGACATGCGGCCGCGCTTGTGCCTTTCGGCGCCTTCGAGCTCTCCGACCTTCAGTGCATTGCGAATGGCAGTCCCCAGCCGCTGAGGCGATACGGGCTTGACGACGAAGTCGAAGGCTCCCGCCCGCATGGCCGCCACTGCAGTCTCGACCCCGCCCTTGGCCGTTTGCACGATCACGGGTGCATCGATGCCTTTCTTGCGCAGCCGCTGCATGACCTCGATGCCGTCCATGCCCGGCATCACGAGGTCGAGCACGACCGCCCGCAGGCCGGCTGCGCCGCCCTCTTCCAGGGTTTCGAGCGCCATGGCGCCGCCGTCCGCGAGCACCGGAGCATAGCCGAGCCTGCGCACGGCCTCATCGAGAAGGCGGCGCTGCACCGGGTCATCATCAACGATCAGGACGGTATCGGACATGAATGCCACAGCGTCAGAAAATCGCGTCAGGCCATGCGCCTGCGCACTGGAACTCTATGGCACCGGCTTCTAAACAGGCATTCAAGAAACCCGGTGAACGATTTCTTGATTTCACCGCAAACCGGCTCGCAAGTCAGGGAGCACCTTATGGCCCAGGATCAGAACCGCTCCGGCCAGATGCGCCACGCGACGGCGGACGCGGCCAGCCGAGGCGCGCACAAGCCGCTGGACCTTGGCGTTCTGCCCGAGTGGAATCTCGCCGATCTTTACCCGTCGATGGACGCGCCCGAGCTTGCCGCGGATCTCGAAAGAGCAAGCCAGGAGGCGCTGGCCTTCGAAAAGACCTGGAAGGGACGGCTGGCCGAGGAGGCTGGCAAGGGTGCCGAAGGCCGGCTTGGCGAAGCCCTGCAGGCCTATGAGGCGCTGGTGGAGTTGTTCGGCCGCATCGGCTCTTATGCCGGGCTCATCTATGCGGGCGACACCTCAGATCCCAAGCGCGCCAAGTTTTACGGCGACGTGCAGGAGAAGCTCACGGATGCGAGTACGCATCTGCTCTTCTTCACGCTGGAACTGAACAAGATCGACGACCCGCTGATCGACAAGGCCCTGGAGGACGACCCGCTCTTCGGCCGCTACCGGCCCTGGGTGCTCGACGTGCGCAAGGACCGGCCCCATCAGCTTGAGGATCGCATCGAGCAGCTTTTTCACGAAACCTCCGTCACCGGGCGCGGGGCATGGAATCGCCTCTTCGACGAGACGATGACGAGCTTGCGCTTTACTGTTGACGGCGAGGAACTGACGCTCGAGCCAACCTTGAACCTTCTGGAAGACCCGGATGGGGAGAAGCGGCGCAAGGCGGCCGAGGCGCTTGCGGGAACCCTGAAGGCGAATCTGCGCCTCTTCACCCTCATCACGAACACGCTCGCCAAGGACAAGGAGATTGTCGACCGCTGGCGCGGGTTCGAGGACGTGGCGGATGCGCGCCACCTGTCGAACCGGGTCGAGCGCGAGGTGGTGGATGCTTTGGCTGCCTCTGTGCGCGAGGCCTTCCCGCGCATCTCGCACCGCTACTATGCGATGAAGGCCAAGTGGCTGGGCATGGACAAGCTCAATCACTGGGACCGCAATGCGCCGCTTCCCGAAACGCCGAGGACGTTGATTTCGTGGAAGGATGCGAAGGAAACGGTGCTTTCAGCCTATAGCGCGTTCTCGCCCCAAATGGCCGAGATCGCGGAGCGGTTTTTTGCGAAAGGCTGGATCGATGCGCCGGTCCGGCCCGGCAAGTCGCCGGGCGCGTTTGCTCATCCCACGGTGCCATCCGCGCATCCTTACGTGCTGCTCAACTATATGGGCCGGCCGCGCGACGTGATGACGCTGGCGCATGAACTCGGCCACGGCGTTCATCAGGTGCTGGCTGCGGAGCAGGGCGCGCTGATGTCGGAGACGCCGCTGACGCTGGCGGAGACAGCATCCGTCTTCGGCGAAATGCTCACCTTCCGCTCGATGCTCGACCGCACGTCGGACAGACGCGAACGCAAGGCCATGCTTGCGCAGAAGGCGGAGGACATGATCAACACGGTCGTGCGCCAGATCGCCTTCTATGAGTTCGAGCGCAAGGTTCATACCGAGCGCCGTAAGGGCGAGCTGACCTCCGACCGGATCGGGGAGCTGTGGCTTGAGGTGCAGGCCGAAAGCCTCGGGCCTGCCGTGGCCCTGCGGGAAGGCTACGAGACCTTCTGGACCTATATCCCGCACTTCATCCATTCGCCCTTCTACGTCTATGCCTATGCCTTCGGCGATTGCCTCGTGAACTCGCTCTACGCGGTCTACCGGCAGGCCGAGGAGGGCTTTCAGGAAAAATATTTCGAGATGCTGAAGGCGGGCGGCACGAAACATCATTCGGAGCTTCTTGCGCCCTTTGGGCTTGACGCCTCGGACCCGGCCTTCTGGAGCAAGGGCCTTGCGGTGATCGAAGGGCTGATCGACGAGTTGGAAGCTCTTGACGAGGGGCAATAGCGCGGGAGCACATGCCGCACGATCCGTCTCAAATTGGGTCCGGCGAAGCTGGCGGGACGACGGCCTCCCTGCGCAAAGAGGGGCGGGAGGCCGCGGGCGCTTCCCGTCACGACCTTATTGCGCTCTTCCGCAACGACCTTACGCATGAAACAATCACCTTCTCGGCGCCGCAGGACATTCTCCTTGCAGAGAAGCCCGAAGAGTTCGTTCCTGCGCTGAGGCAGGCGGAAGAGCTCAGGCGCGGCGGAAAGTGGCTGGCGGGCTACGTCTCCTACGAGGCGGGCTATCTGCTCGATGCCTCCCTTGTCCCGCACCTGCCGGAAGATCGCCGCGCGCCTCTTCTTTGCCTTGGTGTTTTCGACGGCCCTTCGGAACTGCCGCCGCAGTCTTCGCCGCAGACGACCGAGCCCCTGCTGTTTGATGCCACGCCCGCCTGGCGCTTGGCCGAGTATGAAGAGCGCTTTGCCCGCCTGCATCACCACATCCGCATGGGCGATTGCTATCAGGGCAATCTCACCTTCCCCGTTTCTGCGCGCTGGCAGGGCGATCCGCTCAGGCTCTTCGAACGGCTGATGGAGCGTCAGCCGGTGCGCTATGCGGCCTTTATCGATCTTGCCGGTCCCGTCGTTCTGTCGCGCTCGCCGGAGCTTTTCTTCGAGGTTTCCGCTGACGGCTGGATCGAGACGCTGCCCATGAAGGGAACAATGCCGCGCGGGAAGACGACCCAGGAAGACGCAGCCCTTAAGGAAGCGTTGCGCAACGATCCCAAGAATCAGGCCGAGAACCGGATGATCGTGGACCTGCTGCGCAACGACATCTCCCGTATTTCCGAGGTGGGCACGCTGGATGTGCCCGAGCTCTTCCGCGTTGAGAGCTATCCGACGGTTCACCAGATGGTAAGCCGCATCCGGGCCCGGCTGCTGCCCGGTTCGACACTTCTCGAAATCCTCGCCGCTCTCTTTCCTTGCGGCTCGGTCACCGGCGCGCCGAAGATCAGCGCGATGAAGATTCTGCGCTCGCTGGAGGTGGCGCCGCGCGACGTCTATTGCGGCGCCATCGGCTGGGTCGCGCCTGACGGGCGCATGCGCTTCAACGTGGCGATCCGCACCATCTCCCTCTATCCCGGCGGTGAAGCCGTCTTCAATGTCGGCGGAGGCGTGGTATTCGATTCCACGGCCGAGGCGGAATATCAGGAATGCCTGCTGAAGGCCCGTTTTACGGACGCCGATCTCACATAATTGGGGCGGACGAAGCCTCCAGCCTGCACCGCTCAATACTGCGATCTGTTACTTTCCCCTTCATTCGCACTTTATTCTCGCGCCGATCCATGTTTTTGACCGGCGCAATTTGGCACCCACGAAGGAGCTTTGCGAATGGCTGGCAGTGCATGGCCAATTCATGGTGAGATCACAGGGCCCATCGTCATGATCGGCTTCGGCTCGATCGGGCGTGGCGCGCTGCCGCTCATCGAGCGTCATTTCCGCTACGACAAATCGCGCATGACCGTCATAGACCCGGTGGACACCAACCGCGCGCTGCTGGATGAGCGCGGCATTCGCTTCATCCAGACCCGTGTGACGCGGGAAAATTACCGGGAGCTGCTCACGCCGCTGCTGACGCAGGGCACCGGCCAGGGCTTTTGCGTCAACCTGTCGGTGGACACCTCTTCGCTCGATCTCATCAGGCTCTGCCGTGAGCTCGGTGTGCTCTATATCGACACGGTGGTGGAGCCGTGGGCCGGCTTCTATCTCGATCCGGCGCTCGGCAGTGCGGGTCGCACGAATTATGCGCTGCGCGAGACGGTTCGGGAGGAAAAGTTCCGCAATCCAAGTGGTACGACGGCCATCTCCACCTGCGGGGCCAACCCCGGCATGGTGTCCTGGTTCGTCAAGCAGGCGTTGCTCGATCTGGCGCGGGACATGAATCTCGACTTCACCGAGCCGGCGACGGAGGATCGCCAGGGCTGGGCGGGGCTTATGCAAAAGGTGGGCGTGAAGGGCATCCACATCGCCGAGCGCGACACCCAGCGCACCAGAAGGCCGAAGCCCTTGAACGTCTTCTGGAACACCTGGTCCGTCGAGGGCTTCATTGCTGAAGGTCTGCAGCCGTCCGAGCTCGGTTGGGGAACCCACGAAAAGTGGAGGCCGGAAAACGCACGCGAGCACGAGAAGGGCTGCAAGGCTGCCATCTATCTCGACCAGCCAGGCGCGAACACGCGCGTGCGGACTTGGTGCCCGACGCCGGGGCCGCAATACGGCTTCCTCGTCACCCACAACGAGTCGATCTCGATTGCCGATTTCTTCACTCTGCGGGGTGAGGGAGGGGAGGTGCTCTACCGACCCACCTGCCACTACGCCTATCATCCCTGCAATGACGCGGTGCTTTCGCTGCATGAGATGTTCGGCGCGGCTGGCAAGCCGCAGCCCGTCCAGCACGTGCTCGACGAGGATGAACTGGTGGACGGCATCGATGAGCTGGGCGTGCTTCTCTATGGCCACGCCAAGAATGCCTACTGGTTCGGCTCCCAGCTCTCGCTGGAGGAGACGCGCAAGCTTGCCCCTTACCAGAACGCGACCGGCCTTCAGGTGAGTTCCGCCGTCCTCGCCGGCATGGTCTGGGCGCTCGAGAATCCGAATGCCGGCATCGTGGAGGCCGACGAGATGGACTATCGCCGCTGCCTCGAGGTGCAGATGCCCTATTTGGGACCGGTCAGGGGCTACTATACGGACTGGACGCCTCTGACGGACCGTCCAGGCCTGTTTCCCGAGGACATCGACCCGTCTGACCCATGGCAATTCCGCAACATCCTCGTGCGGTGATGCAGCAGGGCAACGCCTTCGGCTTGCAATCGCACGAAAAATCCGCCGAATGGAACATTCATGACCTAGCTGAGGAGGCCGTCATGGTCACAGTTCGCAGATCGGCCGCTTGCGCGGCGCTGTCATCCCTCCTGATCATTTCCGGTTGCGCCGGCGTCAGCGTGCCGAGCGGCCCCGCGACAGGCGGAGCGGGCGTCGAGGGGCAGTGGACGGATGCCCAGGGCGTCGCATTATCCACTTTTTCGGGCGGCCAGTTCGTGAGTGTCGCCACCGATACGGGCAACCGCCTGTCGGAGGGGACGTACCGCTATCGCGACCGGCAGAACATCGAAATCTCGATGATGTCGCTCATCCGCCAGCGGCAGAGCCTCGTGAATTGCGCGATGGTTACCGCTTCGCAGCTTAACTGCACCAACGATCAGGGGCAGAATTTCATCTTAAGACGCACCTCCTGATGCAGACAGCTTGCATCGGCCGGGCGGCGGTGTGAACATACCCGGTGTTACGGAGCCGACATAGAGCGGCGCTAGAGGGGAATACCCGAGCATTGCGGAGAACGAAGATGAAGACATTCGCCGTCCTTGCCCTGAGCACATCGGCTCTGGCGCTGACAGCCGTGCCGTCCTTTGCCGACTACACGCTGAACATCCTGCACATCAACGACTGGCACAGCCGCATCGAGCCGATCAACGCGTTCGATTCCACGTGCTCGGCCGAGGATGACGAGGCGGGCAAATGCTTCGGGGGAGCGGCCCGGCTGGTCACCGCGGTTCGGGACCGGCGCGCCGCGCTGGAAGGCGAGAACGTGCTCTTCCTCAATGCCGGCGACAATTTTCAGGGGTCGCTCTTTTACACCACATACAAGGGCACCGTGGAGGCCGAATTCCTCAACCTGATGGAAACGGACGCCATGGTGGTCGGCAACCATGAGTTCGACGACGGCGAGGACGGGCTTGCGGCGTTTCTGGAGGTTGTCCAGTTCCCGGTGCTTGGCTCGAACGTGAAGGCGAGCGAGGCTTCCGCGCTTGGCGACCGCGTGCGCGAATATGTCATTCTCGAGCAGGGCGGAGAGCGCATAGGCATTGTCGGCGCGGTGGCGAACGACACGGCCGAGCTTTCCTCGCCGGGCGAGCATGTCTCCATCATCGAGGATGTGGAGGGAATCACCGCCGCAGTGCAGGCCGTGCAGGCCGAAGGCGTCAACAAGATCATCGCGCTCACCCACGTGGGCTATCCGCGCGATCTGGAGGCGATCGCCAGGATTCCGGGTGTCGATGTGGTGGTGGGCGGCCACACCAACACGCTTCTTTCGAACACGGTCGAGGGCGCGGAGGGCCCCTATCCGACCATGGTTGACAATCCGGACGGCTATCAGGTTCCGGTCGTTCAGGCGGCGTCCTACTCGAAATATCTTGGCGAGCTGAAGGTCGTCTTTGACGACAATGGCGTGGTGAAGGAAGCGACGGGCGACGTGCATCTCATCGATGCGTCCGTGGCCAAGGACGAGGCGGTGGTCGCGCGCGTTCAGGAGCTTGCCGGCCCGATCGAGGAACTGAAGGGCAGGGTTGTTGCCGAGACGATGGCCCCGATCGACGGCAGCCGCGAGAACTGCCGCGCGCGCGAATGCGAGATGGGAAATCTGGTGGCAGACGCCATGCTGGCGCGCACGAAGGACCAGGGTGTGCAGTTCGCCATCACGAATGGCGGCGGCTTGCGCGCTTCCATCGACGGAGGCGAAGTCACCATGGGCGAGGTGCTCGAGGTGCTGCCCTTCCAGAACACGCTTGCCACCTTCCGGCTCAAGGGAGCGGACGTGGTGGCCTCGCTTGAAAGCGGCGTGAGCCAGATCGAGGAGGGGGCGGGCCGTTTCCCGCAGGTCTCCGGCCTGCGTTTCACCTTCGATGCCTCGGCCGAACCCGGAAGCCGTATCAGCGATGTGCAGGTGCAGTCGGGTGATGGATGGGAGCCCATCGACCCCGATGCCGTCTACACGATAGCCACGAACAACTTCATGCGGACCGGCGGTGACGGCTACAGCCTCTTTGCCGAGAATGCCACCGACGCCTACGACTACGGGCCGGGGCTTGAGCAGGTGCTGGCCGACTATCTCGCCGCGAACAGCCCCTATCAGCCCTATACGGACGGGCGAATCACCGAAGCCGCCGCTGCCGAGCAGATGGCACAGGCGGAAGCGCCAGCGGCGGAAGATGAGGCGGCGGAGTCGGAGGCCGGCGAGGCGGAGCCTGAAGCTGCCGATGAACCCGCCGAATCGGAACCTGCTGCGCCCGCAATGGAAGAACCCGAGGCGGCGGAACCCGAGGCCGCACCTGAAGCGGCGGAACCGATGGAGACCGAACCAGCCGCCGAACCTGCGGGGGAAGGAACGCACACGATCGCCCGGGGCGACACCTATTGGGATCTGGCCGAGCGCTATCTGGGCGATCCTCTGGAATGGCGCCGGATTGCCGAGGCCAATCCGCAGTATCAGCCGCGCCGTCTGCCGGTCGGCGCAACGCTCACCATCCCCGCCGGGATGTAGGCCATTCCCGCCAGGCAAAGCCCCGCTCCGGCGAGGCTTTGCCGTACCTGCGGCCGGAAGCGGCATTGTCTTTGCGGGGAAGTTTGCTAGGTCGTGAAGGTGCCACAGGGAGCCCTTCATGACCGCACCTGCAAAGACTGATCGTCAGCCTGACACCGTTAAGCCCGGCAGCGCCGGCAAGGTGGGCGTTCTGCTCGTCAATCTCGGAACGCCGGAGGGCACGGATTACTGGCCGATGCGGCGCTATCTGTCCGAATTCCTCTCGGACCGCCGGGTGATCGAATGGCCGCGTATCGTCTGGTACCCGATTCTGCAGGGCATCGTGCTTTCAAGGCGCCCGAAAGCGTCCGGCGCTCTTTACGCCAAGATCTGGAACCGTGAGAGGAACGAATCGCCCCTGCGCACCTTCACGCGCGCTCAGGGCGAAAAGCTGGCTGCCGCCCTTTCGGACCACAGCAACGTCATCGTTGACTGGGCCATGCGCTACGGCATCCCGTCCATCGAGACCGTCACGAAGCGCCTGATGGACCGGGGATGTGACCGTATCCTTTTGTTCCCGCTCTATCCGCAATACTCGGCCACGACGACGGCCACGGTGAACGACACGTTCTTTCAGGCGCTGATGAAGATGCGCTTCCAGCCCGCCGTGCGCACGGTGCCCGCCTATCCCGCCGAACCCGTCTACATCGAGGCGCTTGCGGCTTCCGTCGAGCGGCATCTGGCGGGTCTCGATTTCGAGCCTGAGGTGGTCATCGCCTCTTATCACGGCATCCCGAAAAGCTATTCCCAACGCGGCGATCCCTATTACGAGCAATGCCTGACCACCTCGCGCCTGCTTGCCGAGCGCCTCGGCTGGGACGGCAAGAAGCTCTTGACGACGTTCCAGTCCCGCTTCGGACCTGAAGAATGGCTGCAGCCCTACACGGATGAAACCGTCGCGCGGCTCGCCCGCGAGGGAGTGAAGTCCATTGCCGTTCTCAATCCGGGCTTCGTTTCCGACTGTCTGGAGACGCTTGAGGAAATCGCTGTCGAGGCGGCAAGGATCTTCCACGAGGAGGGTGGCGAGAATTTCTCCCATATCCCCTGCCTCAACGACAGCGAAGAGGGTATGCGGGTGATCGAGTCGCTCGTCCGGCGCGAGCTGTCCGGCTGGCTCTGAGGATCGTTCGCCGGCGCATTTTCGTCTCGCTGCGGTGAAGCGTCTAGGCTACATTCCCGCCATAATCGGGGAGCTAATGCGGCTGCTTTCATAGTTTATTGCCGCCTAGGAGATCAGCCATGACATTCACCGGTTTCGACATTCTCATTCCCGTTCTTGTTGTTTTCGTCCTCCTCTTTCTCTTGGCGGGCGTCAAAACCGTGCCGCAGGGCTACAACTACACGGTCGAGCGTTTCGGCCGCTACACGCGCACGCTGATGCCGGGCCTCAACATCATCGTTCCCTTCATCGACCGCATCGGCGCCAGAATGAACATGATGGAGCAGGTGCTGGACGTGCCCACCCAGGAAATCATTACGCGCGACAATGCCACCGTGGCGGTGGACGGCGTGGCGTTCTACCAGGTGCTGAGCGCGCCGCAGGCGGCCTATCAGGTATCCGGTCTCGAGAATGCCATTCTCAACCTGACCATGACCAATATCCGCTCGGTCATGGGCTCGATGGACCTGGACGAGCTTCTGTCGAATCGCGATGTGATCAACGAACGGCTCCTGCGCATCGTCGACGAGGCGGCGGCGAACTGGGGCATCAAGATCACCCGTGTAGAGATCAAGGACATCAACCCGCCCGCCAATCTGGTGGAATCCATGGCGCGCCAGATGATGGCGGAGCGCAACAAGCGCGCTGAGATCCTGGAGGCCGAGGGGCGCAAGCAGGCGCAGATTCTGGAGGCGGAGGGGCGCCGCGAAGCGGCGTTTCGCGATGCCGAAGCCCGGGAGCGCGCGGCCGAGGCCGAGGCGCGCGCCACTCAGGTCGTGTCGGAGGCCATCGCGCAGGGCGACGTGCAGGCGGTCAACTATTTCATCGCCCAGAAGTATACCGAGGCGTTGGCGAAGATCGGCTCTTCGGCCAACAACAAGATCGTGCTCATGCCGTTCGAGGCGTCCTCGCTCATCGGCACGCTCGGTGGCATCGGTGCCATTGCCCGTGAGGTCTTCGCCAATGGCGAGGAGAGGCCTGCCGCGCGCCGCTCTCCCGCCCGTCCGCCGTTGACGCCGCGCGATAGCGGCGGCGCGGAGTAGTCCCGATGCTCATGCGCATCTTCGCCGAGCTAGGGCCGTGGAACTGGATGGTGCTCGGCTTCGCCCTGCTGGCGGCGGAAATTCTCGTTCCCGGCATCTTCCTGCTATGGATCGGCATTGCCGCCATCCTCACCGGCGCGTTGTCCCTGCAGCTTTGGGGATTTGCCTTCTGGTCGTGGCAGGTGCAGGTGCTCGTCTTCCTCGCCCTTTCGCTGGCCGCCGCGTGGCTCGGCAAGAAACTGACGGACGCGCGGAAAGATGCGGAAACGGACGAACCGCTGCTAAATCTGCGGGCGCAGCAGCTTGTGGGCCGCACCGCCGCCCTTGACGAGCCGATCCGCGAGGGCCGCGGGCGCATCCGCTTGGGCGATACCATATGGATGGTCACCGGTCCGGACCTGCCGGCAGGCACCCGTGTGCGCGTGGTTTCCGCGAAGGGCAGCGAGCTGATGGTGGAGGAGGCCTGACCGGTCGCGGCCACTGCCTACGAAATGGCGGCGCCGACGGCGCCGCCATTTTTTGTTCTGAAAGGAGAGGGCGCGTCAGGCGGCTGCCTTGGTCGCCTCGATCTGCTTGGTCGTGCCCGTCTCGGCGCGTGCAATGGGAATGCGGCGCGGCTTCATGTCCTCGGGCAGGTTGCGCACGAGATCGATATGGAGCAGGCCGTCCTTCAGCACAGCGCCGGTGACCTCAACATGGTCGGCGAGCTGGAAGCGGCGCTCGAAGGAACGCGAAGCAATGCCGCGATGAAGGATTTCCGTCCTCTCGTCGTTCCGCTCCTCGCGCTTCTCGCCCTTGATGGTCAGCATGTTCTGATGGGCCTCGACCGAAATGTCGTTCTCCGAGAAGCCCGCGACCGCCATCGAGATGCGATAGGCGTCCTCGCCGGTGCGCTCTATGTTGTAGGGCGGATAGGTCTGGCCGCTATCGAACTGCCCGAGCGAGTCGAGCATGCTGAAAAGCCGGTCGAAACCGACGGTCGATCGGTAGAGAGGGGAAAAATCGACGTGACGCATGGTCTGTCCTCCTGTTGAGCAACAAGTTTGCGTTTGGCCGTATCGGGAACCCAGTCCTGGCATTTCCACTCTGGCCAGCAGCCCCGTCCGCGGCGGCTGCAACCCAAATTTGGGTATTGGCAAACGTTGGTTCAAGGGAGAGTGAAGGCGGGCTCTCCTTCAGCAAACATGAACGCAGGCTGAACAATCCCTTCGACTGCCGTTCAGGTGTCCTGATTTACCCTTCGGCATAGCTTCCGGGCCGGATGCTACCGTCCCTTCCTCCGGTCCGGCGGTGCCGGGGGCGCCCTTCGGGTCCGCTCCCGGCGTGCTTCTTGTCTGCCACGCGGAAATCTGTTGATTTCACGGCCACGCTCCTTCACACACGGCAAGAGCACCGGCGCGAGTTGCGACCATGTCCCCTGTCTTGCGCGAAATCCCCGAAAATCCGGTACCGGAGGGTGCGGTAGCGGGATACATGACCGCGTTCGACGGCAGACAGATCCGTTACGCCTGCTTTCGCGGGGGCGGAAAGAACGGGACAGTGGTGCTGCTTCCCGGCCGCAACGAGTGCATCGAGAAGTATTTCGAAACGGTGGGCGACCTTGCCGCCGCGGGTTTCGCCTCCGTGGCGCTCGACTGGCGCGGGCAGGGGGGGTCGGAGCGCCTGCTTGACGACCCGAGGCGCGGCTATGTTGAAACCTTTCGGGATTATGTGGCCGATCTGGACCAGCTCTTCCGCGAGGTGGTGCTGCCCGATTGCCGCCCACCCTACACGGTCCTTGCCCATTCCACAGGCGGGTTGATTGCGCTTCTGGCCGCTCCCAGCCTTGCCAACCGCGTGCGCCGGATGGTGCTGACTGCGCCGCTCCTTGAAGTCCGCACCGGGCTGCCCGCCTCCCTCGTCAACGGGCTCGCGCATGTCCTCTATGCGTTGGGCCTCGGCAGGATTTACTATGGCGGCCGCGGCCGGCGCGGGAAGGAAACGCCGCTCGGATCCAGCCGGCTGACCAGCGACCCTGTCCGCTTTGCACGCAATCAAGCGCTGGTGAGCGCCTTCCCGGAGCTCTTCATCGGCGGGCCCACCGTGGCCTGGTACCGCGCCGCCTCCCTGGCGATGGCGCAGGTTAGGGACCCGGATTTTGCTGCGAAGATTCGCGTGCCGATCCTGTTTCTGGCGGCCGGCGCGGACCAGGTGGTCTCTACGCCGGCGATCGAGCGGTACGGGCGGACGCTGCGCTCGGCCAGGGTGCTGACCGTAGACGGCGCCCGTCATGAGCTCCTGCAGGAGGCCGATCTCTATCGCGAGCAGGCCCTCGCCGCGTTCATGGCCTTTGCGGTACCGAAGGGGGAGGGTGCGGGTCCGGAAGACCTGCCGCTGATGGATGCCGGGGACGGCCTGTAAGGCCTACCCCCTGAGGAACTCCATCGCTCTGGCGTGCAGCTCCGGTGTTGCCGCGGCGACGATATCCCCGCCTTTTTCGGCGCTGTTTCCGTCCCATGTGGTCATGACGCCGCCCGCTTTCTCCACGATGGGGATGAGGGCCGCGATGTCGTGCGGCTTGAGATCGCATTCGATCACCAGGTCCACATGCCCCGCCGCCACCATCGCATAGGCATAGCAATCCGTGCCGTAGCGCGGCAGGCGCACGGCGGCCTCCACCCGGTCGTAAAGCCGTCTGCGGCGCCCATCGAACAGGGCGGGGCTCGTCGTGCACAGGGTCGCCAGCGACAGTTCGGTGGTGCGGCGGGCGGCAAGCCTGCGCGCTCCGCCGGGACCCTCATAGAAGGCGCCCGTCTCATTGGCGTAGTAGAGCTCGCCGGTGAAGGGCTGCGACATCAGCCCGGCCACCGCCTTGCCGGCAACCGTGAAGCCCACCAGCGTGCCCCAAAGCGGCAGGCCGGAGATGAACGCCCGTGTCCCGTCGATGGGATCGATCACCCACAGGTGCGTCTTGTCTTCCCCCTCCGTGTCGAATTCCTCGCCCATGATGCCATGATCGGGAAACTCGGCCCGGATAAGCGCGCGGATGGCCTGCTCCGCCGCCCGGTCGGCCTCCGTCACCGGATCGAAACCCGCCTTGTGCTTGTTCATGACCTCGCCTTGCTGCCGGAAACGCGGCAATGTTTCGGCCGCTGCCGCGGCGGCGATCCTGCGCATGAAGTCGGGCGAGATACTCACGGACATTATTTCTCCTTGGCTAATCTAATTGAGAACAAGTTTTCCCCCAACTCTAGTCTGCGAATTCATGCAGGGGACTTGACACTTGTGCGTCGCAACATAGACTTCAATTCGGACGGGTGATTCTGTCCAGTGCCCGCCTTGGGCGTTTCCTCCCTAGACTTATGACCGTGTCGTGTAAACGATACGGTCTCTTTTTAATGACTTAAGCTTATTCCGCGGCCAGGGGCATGGTCAGGAAGTGCTGGGCCGGCAGTGCCACCAGGTCCCGCACGAAATCCCCCAGATCCCGCATCAGTGTCTCGAACTGGCGGGTGCGCTGCAAGGTCCGCTCATCCATGTAGAGCCCGCGGTTGATCTCGATCTGCAGCGCATGCAGGCGCTCGGCAGGCCGGCCGTAATGTTCGGTGATGAAGCCGCCCGCATAGGGCTTGTTCTGGATGACCGTATAGCCCTTCGCGGCAAGCAGCGCGACTGCGTGATCCCTGAGCGCAGGCGCCGCCGAGGCGCCGAAGCGGTCGCCGATGATGAAATCCGGCCTCAGCACCCCCTCTCCTACGCGGATATTGGCGGGCATGGAATGGCAATCGATGAGCACGGCATAGCCGAAGCGTTCGCGGGTCCGCACAAGCAGCTCGGCCAGCCGGGCGTGATAGGGGCGGTAGATGTGCTCGATCCGCGTGAGCGCCTCCGAAAGCGGCAGGCGATGGCGATAGATGTCGAGACCTTCGCCCACGAGCTTTGGAATCGTGCCGAGCCCGCCCGCAACGCGCGGCGAGCGGGTATTGGCGAAGGCCGGTACCGGCTCACGGAACATGCGCGGATCGAGCTCCCAGGGCTCGCGGTTCACGTCGAGATAGGCGCGCGGGAAATTGGCCACGAGCAGCGGCGCGCCGATGGTGCCGGCTGCGGCGAACAGCTCGTCCACATAGCAATCTTCCGAGCGGCGGATGGACGCAGCGTCGAGCCGGCTCATGGCCAGGAAGCGGGAAGGGTAGTGCCGGCCGCTATGGGGAGAGTTAAAAACGAAGGGAACCCGCTGTTCGCCGGCCATAAGCACCTGAAAGGCCGGGATTTCCGAAAAGTCCGCCTCTGCGCCCATCGATACCTCGCATAAAATGCGCTGCTCCCTGCAGACGAGCGTGCCATTCGGGAGAATGTATGTCCAGCGCGGCGCGTGGTAGCGGCCATGCGCATTCACTTGATATTTACCATGCCCCGGCCATATGAAACATTGTTTTTGCCCCGCTGCGGCAGGCGGGGCGGGTAGCATTTCGGTAGAGGGCGATGGCACGAATTCTTCTCGCGGAAGATGACGGGGATATGCGCCGCTTTCTCGTCAAGGCGCTCGAGCGCGCCGGCCATGAGGTGGTGGATTTCGACAATGGTGCGAGTGCCTACGAGCGGTTGCGTGAGGAGCCCTTTTCGCTGCTTCTGACGGACATCGTCATGCCGGAGATGGACGGTATCGAACTTGCCCGGCGTGCGACTGAGATCGATCCCGACCTCAAGGTCATGTTCATCACCGGCTTCGCCGCTGTCGCGCTCAATCCCGATTCGGACGCCCCGCGCGATGCCAAGGTTCTCTCGAAGCCGTTCCACCTTCGCGAACTCGTCGACGAGGTCGACAAGCTTCTGCACGCCGCCTGAGAAAGCGCGGAGGCGGTTCATCCGCAAACCGCGCCGGATGAAATTCGCTGAAAGGTTCTTAAGGTTCCTATTGACGGGGCTGGCGGATATGTGGTGTATCGCGCGGCGGATGGGCGTGTAGCTCAGCGGGAGAGCACTACGTTGACATCGTAGGGGTCCCTGGTTCGATCCCAGGCACGCCCACCATCCGATCCCAATAAAACTAAGCCTTTCAGGCTACCTGCCGGACACTTTCCGTTATCCGCAGCGCCCCATTTGGGCGCAACTTGCGCGCATACAGGGGACGGGTGTGCCTTTGGCTCTTGCGGAAGACCGAATCGATCGCCTGATGCAGAGGGGCGTTCCGCGAATGCTTCATAGCTATCCGTCCTTGCCTCGCCGCGACCCGGCCAAAACGTCACGCTACCCAGCAGCGGGTGCTGGCCCGCAACGAGAGAAGGAGCCGTTAACAGTCAGCTCCCCGCTGCCTCCGACCAGACATTCTCCTTTTGGCGTAGGGCGCGTCTGAATGGATGCGCAGTCCATCAGCCACAAGGTTGATCGGAATCATAAGCGGGAGTTTGCGCCCTCAACGAAAGCATGACGGCAGGAAACCCGTTTTCCCAAATGCGTTCCGGTACTTGCCGGTGCAGAATCGAGCCGGACGCAGACGTGAGCGAGGGACATGTTTTTAACCCCCAAGCAGATCATCTATCCCATGCGTTACCTCCGTCCGCTACTCGAGAAGGGTAATGGTGCGGAGGAGCTGTTCACGGCCCGGCTCAGCGATTTCCTCGGAGGCGGAGTCCACATAATCCCTCTCGGGCGAGCCCGCGCGGGCATTCACCTCGCCGCGAAATTCGCGCGCCTTCGGACGGGGGGACGCAACCGCGTTGCGATGCTGCCCCACACCATCCCGGACGTGATCAACATGGTGCGTTTCGCGGGCTGCGAACCCGTCTTCATCGACACGCTCGAGAACTCGACCAATATCGACATCGATCATCTGGGCGAAATCCTCGACGAGTCGGTCTGCTGCGTGCTTATTACGCATTATCACGTCAATCAGGCGCGCCTCGACGACATAAGGGAGCTTTGCCGGCAGCGGAACGTGCTGCTGTTTGACGACTGCGCCATCGCTCTTGAAGGAGACTATGCCGGGCTGCGCATGGGTTCCACGACAGACGCGAGCATCTTCAGCATGTCCGGATTCAAATCGCTGAACTATGTCTGGGGCGGCGCGCTCGCAACCCGCCGCGAGGACATGGCTGCCTTCATGCGCGAGGAGCTTGCGCGGTACCCCGTGCTGACCCCGAAGCAGTACAAGGAACACATGCTCGCCGTGTTGAAATACGACATCGCGACGCGTCCGGTCGTCTTCCCGCTGATCACCTCCCCGACGATCAAACGCAAGATGCGCGCCTTTTCGGGGCAGGAGGCGCTGTCTTTCGTCCGGCGTGAGACGGAGAAGATCGAGGACACGGTGCTCAGCCGCCCGCGGCCGGGCGTTCTGAAGGAACTTGCGCGCAAGCTCGACGGGGTCAGCAAGCGCCTCGCCCACCGCCGCGCGATCGCCGCCATCTACGATCAGTTTCTCGCCGACCATCGCGTGGCGCCTGAGACGAGCGACGAGGTGAGGGCGGGCTCGTGCTTCACCTACTATCCCATCCTAGTGGATCCGGAGCGGCGGGACCGGATCTATCGGAAGATGATCGACCACAACTATCACATCGGGCTTTCGCTCTATCCAAATGTGCACGAACTCGAAGCCTTCTCCAGGATGCCCGGCCGCTCGATCAACATCTCGAAGCTCGTGCGCTCGATGATCTCACTGCCGACCCATCCCAAAGTGACGCGCGGCTACGCGCTCAAACTGGCCTCGATGCTTTCCAAGATCGCATACAGCTTCGCTCCTGCGATGATGTTTGTCTGAGTGCAAGCAAGTGGGTGTTTCACCGTGAAGGCTTCATCTCCAGACAGCGATCCGCGTACCGTAGGGGCAGTTCCTTCACGGTTTTGCAGCGAGCAAATCCGTCATCGTCTGAAGCGGTCGGCGGTCAAAAGTTTGCTTCAGAGGCGAGACTGCAACCAAGAACTGCTGCGAACGTTATAGCGCCAAACCCGCGGCCGCTTGCCCTGAGAGCGCCCCAAATTGCTCATAGTGTGAACCTATCATAAGCAAGAATGTGCGAATCGAGCAGATGGACCAAAGGGCTTCCATGAACGTGATAACGGATACGATAGAAGCGCCGGAAGACGAAATCAGCCTTCTGGACATTGCCGTTGCCATAGCGGAGTCGTGGAGGATTCTCGTTTTCGGTCCTATCGTCGTAGGCCTTTGCGTGTTTGGTTTCCTCTTCTTCACGCAGCAGGACCGCTACGCCTCGTCGGCGCTCCTTCAGATCACGCAAGGGGAAGCGGCGCTGCTCGAAAGCGCTAGCGTCGTCGATCCCGCCCTGGAGGCGGCTGATTGGGTTTCGCGCTATGGCGATGTTGCCGAGGCAAGGCGGGAGTTTCTGGAAAAAAGTCTGAAGACGGAAAAGGTTGGCGAGACTGAATATTTCCGCGTCACCGTGGAGGACCGTTCGCCCGAGTCGGCGCGTGCGATGCTGACCGCACTGATCTCCGAACTGATCCGGAACTCCGTGCCGCGCGACGAAGCAAGGCGCGCTCTGGAGCAGAAGCTGGAGACGCTGGAACGTTCCGCAGAAAGCATGAGGGAGAGCCTGGAGCGGCTCGACAGCCTCTATGACCGCGCCGTCAGTGGTGATACCGGCGCGGTGCCGTTTCTCGGCGAGGCTGGCCAGTCCTACGCCACTTTGATCTCGAGCATCACCTCGACCGAACAGGAAATTCTGGCCACGCGGATGGCCCTCGAAGGAAGTGTCACCACGTCCGACATTATTCAGGCGCCCACGCTTGAGGAGCAGCCGCTGCCGCAGAAGAAGCTTTTGAGCGCGGTTCTGGCCGCCTTCGCCACAGGCGTCGTTCTCCTGTTGTTTGCCTTCGTCCGTGCGGGCTTTGCCAACGCCGCGCAGGATGCAAGGTCGGCGGGCAAGGTTGAGAGGATCAAGCGCGCTTTCCGTCTCAAGAGGGTTTCCGACCGGCCGGGCAGGCTCTGAGGCTCGGCTCGGTCCTCAAGAAGCCGCCTCCTCAGCGCTCATTGCTATATCCGGCCCGCCAGTGCGCGGTGCAGGCTGATCCTGCTCAATGCCTGCCGCGCTCCTTCCACTTCGCGCGCAGCCAGAAGACCAGAAAGAAGGCGGCGACGAACATCACCGCCACGAGCACGGCTATAGCCGTCGAGAACTCGGCCACCGAGAGGATGATCCGCGGCAGAAGAAACCCGATGAGCCCGAAGCTCGCCAGGATCACGGCCGCGGCCACCAGAGCTCGGCGGTTGTCGCTCATAGGGTGAAGCCGCCATCGACGGGAATGGCCGTGCCCGTGGTGAAAGCCGACTCGTCGGCGGCCAGATAGACGGCCAGCGCGGCGACCTCCTCCGGTTCGCCGACGCGCCCCATAGGCTGGCGCTTAACGAACATCTCCAGCGCTTTTTCCTTGCCGCCCACGCTTTTCCCAAGCTCTTCGACGCGCGCCTCCCAGGAGGGCGAGCGGACCGTGCCGGGACAGATCGCGTTGCAGCGAATGCCCTTGCCAATGAAATCGATAGCGACGGCCTTGGTCAGCCCGATGACAGCCGCCTTTGTGGCGCCGTAGACGTAGCGGTTGGGCGCGGCCTTGAGGGAGGAGGCGCCGGAGGCAAGATTGATGATCGAGCCCGAAGTGCCCTGGCGTTCGGCCCGCGCCAGCATGCCGGGAAGGAAAGCGCGAATCATGCGGTGCATCGACTTGACGTTGAGGTCGAAGGAGAAGTCCCAATCCTTCTCCGTGCAGTCGAGCACCGTGCCGTGATGCACAAAGCCCGCGACGTTGACCAGGATATCAATCTCGCCCACCTTCTCCGCATAGGCCTCGACCCGGCGGGTGGACATCACGTCGAGCTTCGCCTTCTTCGCCCGCCGCAGGCCCTCAAGCTTGCTGCGGTCGAGGTCGCTGGCGAACACTTCCGCACCCTCGGTCACGAAAGCCTCCGCTATTGCACGGCCGATTCCCTGACCTGCAGCCGTGACCACCGCGCGTTTACCCTTCAGCCTGCCCGCCATCTGCCCTCTCCATGAAAAATTTGAGACTTTTGACCTGTGTACCATCGGTAGCGAAATTTGCCGGCGCAAGCCAGCGTTCGAGCGCATGGCGGATCGCCGGCCATTCATGGTCGACGATCGCGAACCAGGCCGTGTCGCGGTTTTCGCCCTTGACCACCATGTGCTGGCGGAAGATGCCTTCGAAGCGGAAGCCGAAGCGCAGCGCGGCGCGCTTGGAAGGCTCGTTGCGGTTGTTGCACTTCCATTCGAAGCGCCGGTATCCGAGATCGTCGAAGATGTGCCGGGCAAAGAGGTAGAAGGCTTCTGTGGCAAGGCGCGTGCGCGCGATTTTCGGCCCCCAATAGATGCTGCCGATCTCCGCCACGCCGTTTGTGGTATCGATACGCATGAGGGCCTGACGTCCGCCGATCTCGTTGGTCGCCGCGTCGATCACGGCGAAGAAGAGCGGATCACGGCTTGCGGCCGCCTTCTCCAGCCATGGCTGGAAGTCGGCCCGGTTCGCTGGCGGATATTCGGACAGCCAGCGGAAGCGTTCAGGCGCATCGGGCACGCTGGATGCTGCGAATAGCCCGTCTCCATGGGTGGCGGGGTCGAGAGGCTCCAACCGCACATAGCGACCCGCAAGGGGCGCGCGGGCAGGGGCGGGGCGTGGGGACCAGTGTTCCAGGTCTTTCAAGAGACGCTCCTTCGATTGACTTTTTTGCATGAAGCTTCACAAAAGCTTCTCAGCGCGACAGAACCAGACGGAACTCCCGACATGCTCCAGACAGTGCCTGCCTTCGACCGTATCGGCGAGGAGAACGCTTTTGCCGTTCTTGCAAGGGCGACGGAACTCGCCCATCAGGGCCGTGACATCATCAATTTGGGCATCGGCCAGCCGGACTTCCGCACGCCTGAGCACATCGTGGAGGCCGCCGTCAAGGCGCTGCGCGACGGCCATCATGGCTATACCCCGGCAACCGGGATACTGGCTGCGCGCGAGGCTGTGGTCCGCCGCACGCTTGCGATCACGGGCGTGGAAGTCTCGCCGGACAATGTGATGATCCTGCCGGGCGGCAAGCCCACCATGTATGCCGCCATCGTCATGTTCGGTGCGCCGGGAACGGAAATTCTCTATCCCGATCCGGGCTTCCCCATCTACCGGTCGATGATCGAGTTCACGGGCGCCACTCCGGTTCCCGTACCGATCCGGGAGGAGAACGGCTTTGCCTTCTCGGCGGAGGAGACGCTGTCCCTGATCACGCCGAGGACAAGGCTTCTGATCCTCAACTCACCGGCGAACCCGACGGGCGGCGTTGCGCCGCGCGCCGAGATCGAGAAGCTGGTGAAGGGGCTCGAGGCACATCCGCACGTGGCTGTGCTGTCCGACGAGATCTATGACGTCATGACCTATGACGGCGAGAAGGCCACCTCCCTGCTCGTCTTCCCGGAAATCCGCGACCGGCTGATCGTGCTCAACGGCTGGTCGAAGACCTGGGCCATGACCGGCTGGCGGCTTGGCTGGTCGATCTGGCCCGACCGGCTCTATGACAAGGTGCGCAAGCTCGCGGTCAATTGCTGGTCCTGCGTCAATGCTCCAGCGCAGTATGCGGGCATCGCCGCAATCGACGGCCCGCAGGACGACGTGGAGAAGATGATGCGCGCCTTCGATTCACGCCGGAAGATCGTGGTCGAGGGGCTGAATGGCCTTCCCGGCTTCTCCTGCCTCACGCCCAAGGGCGCCTTCTACGCCTTTCCCAATATCAGGGGAACCGGCTGGAAGGCCAAGGCGCTGGCCTCTGCGCTTCTGGAGGAGGCGGGCGTGGCGCTCATCGGCGGACCGGATTTCGGCGTGCTCGGCGAAGGCTACATCCGGGTCTCCTATGCGAATTCCGAGGAGAACATTCTGCGCGCGATCGAACGGATCGGGGAGTTTCTGGCGGCGAAGAGGCCATAGAACGTTTGCCTCGCATCGGCGGCGCTGCGGATTCCTCTATTCCATAGGGAAGAAGAACCGGATCGCCAGTACGGCGGCAATGCCGACCACGATGTTCATCGGAATGCCGATCTTCAGGAAATCCGAGAAGCGGTAGTCACCCGCGCCATAGACCAGCGTGTTGGTCTGATAGCCGATGGGCGTGGCGAAGCTGGCACTGGCGCCGAACATCACCGCCACGACGAAGGGGCGGGGATCCACGCCAAGCTGGTCGGCAAGGCCGATGGAGATCGGCGTCAGAAGCACGGCCACAGCATTGTTCGTGATGACCTCCGTCAGAACTGAGGTCAGCAGATAGATGGCCAGCAATGTCAGGAAGGGCGGCAGATCGGCCAGGAGCGGCGCGACGGCACCTACAATCAGTTCGATGCTGCCCGCCTGCTGCAAACCCTCTCCCACCACCAGCATGGCGAAGATGAGGACGAGGATCGAGGCATCGATGGAGTCCCACGCCTCGTCGGCGTCTATGCAGCGAAGAAGCAGGATGCCCGCGACCGCAAGCAGCGCCAGCGCGCCGATATCGGCCACGCCATATGCCGAAAGGATCACCACCGACCCAAGCGCCAGCACGGCCACCGGCGCCATGCGCCGCCGGAAGGCCCGTCCGCTCGGCCGGGTGACGGTGACGAGGTCCGCTTCCTCCGCAAGAGCATCGAAGCTTGCTGCCGGCCCCTCAAGCAGGAGCTTGTCGGCGGGCCGCAAGCGCACATTGTCGAGATCGGGGCCGGGAATGTGGCGATGGCGGCTCGCCCCAAGCACCCGCACGCCGAAGCGCCTGCCCAGGGTAAGATCGGCGATGCGCCGGCCGGCGCTTGCCCGCCTTGGGGCGACAACCGCCTCCACGACCACTGAATCGGCCTGTGAGGCCGGTCCGCGCCTCAATCCAACGCGCAGTTCCTCCCGCTCGTTGAGCGTCAGGAGCTCTGAGGTGGTGGCCATGACGATCAGCGTATCGCCCTTCTTGAGCGTTCGTTCCTTGATGCCGGAACGGATGACCTCGTTTCCGGTTCTCACGCCGATGATGCGCAACCCCGGCCGTTGAAAGGCGGCAATTTCGCCTATCGGCTGACGCGTGTACCGCCCTTCGGTGCGCACCGTGATTTCCGAGAAGAATTGCGTCTCGCCCGCTGTCGTTTCGTCGCTGGATGCGCCGCGATCCGGCAGGACGAAACGGCCGAATACAAGCAGCATGGTTATGCCGGCCGCTGCCGTGACGATCCCCACAGGCGTGATCTCGAAGATGGAAAACGGCTCGAGCCCGTTGCTGCGGGCTACACCATCCACGAGAAGATTGGTGGAGGTGCCGATGAGCGTGCATGTGCCACCCAGGATCGAGACATAGGAGAGCGGAATGAGCAGCCGGGTGGGCGCCACGTTCAGCGCTCCCGCAAGGCGGATGACGATGGGGATCAGGATCAGCACCACCGGCGTGTTGTTCATGAAGGCCGAGGCCAGGAGGGCGGCCAGGGCGAAGACCAGAAGCGCGCCGATCGGCCGTTTCTTCGCCTGCGAGATGATCGAATCCGAAACGGTCTGCAAAACTCCGGTGCGCACCAGCGCGCCCGACAACACGAACATGGCGGCAATGGTAACAGGCGCGGGATTGGCGACGACGCCCATCACCTCTTCCACCGGCACGAAGCCAAGAAGCATGAAGGCGGCCGCACCGCCAATCGCCGTCACCTCCGGCGGATACAGTTCCGTGATGAAAGCAATAAACAGCGCCAGGAGAAGCGCGATCGCGATGTATGGTTCGTAGCCGGATAGGATTACGTCCATGATGTGTCCGCTTCAGCGCCCCTCAACGCCGCGCCGCGGCGAGGGTTCCCTGCGGCAGGCGATCGGGCTTGGCGGGATGGGATCGATTTGCGAAGGGCCTGAACAAGGTTGGGGCGGCCTCTGGGACCGCCCCGGTTCGAACCTGCTTGGGAGGAGGAAAGCGGATTCGACGAAAGGCATCATCGCCGTTGTCCGTTAAAAAATGGTTAATGCGACAACCTTGGCGAGAAAAATTGCCGCTGAAAGCTCCTATTCCGGTTATTCGCCCACCGCGGGTCTCAACCGTGCCGGCTCGACGGAGACGGCCTTGATAAGGGCCGTCACCGGCTTGCCGGGTTGAAGGGCGAGTGCGTCCGCGGACTTCGCGGTGATGCGGGAGATGATCCGTTCGCTGCCGAATGAAAGCATCACCCGTGCAAACGGCCCTTCCAGAGCCACCGCCTGCACGACGCAGGGAAGCTGATTGCGAATGGACAGTCCCTCATGCGGCGTTGTCGCTAGCGCCACGTCCGAGGCCCGGATCCTGAGCCGCAGCCGCGCGCCGGCCGGAAGCCCGCGCTCGGAAAGCTCGATGGTCCCGCCGCCAAGCGCGACGATTGCGGTGCCGTAGGTCTCATCGTGCCCAGTCACCCGACCTTCGAGGATTGCGACCGGGCCGCCGTCTTCGCCGGCATCGCCAAGAATCTCCGCCGCGGTACCGATCGCGCGAACGCGGCCCTCATCGATGGCGACAACGCGATCTGCAAGCCGCGCCACCTCGTCCGTTTCATGGCTCACATAGATGATGGGGATGTGCGCCTCGGCGGCGACCGCCTCCAGATATGGGAGGATTTCCGCGCGCCGCTCACGATCGAGCGAAGAGAGCGGCTCGTCCATCAGAAGGATTTCCGGTTCGGAAAGCAGCGCGCGGCCGATCGCGACCCGCTGCCGCTCTCCGCCTGAAAGCGTATCGGGATAGCGGTCCACATGGGCCTCGAGCCCAAGCAGTGCAACGATCTCTTCCAGAGGCCTGCGCGCCCTGCGCCGTCCGGCCCAGCGCCCGTAGGTGAGGTTGTGCCGCACCGTCAGGTGCGGGAAGAGCCGGTCTTCCTGAAAGACGAAGCCGATGCCGCGTTTGCGCGCCGGCAGGTCGATGCGCGCTTCTGAATCGAAGAGCACGCGTGATCCAGCCGCGATCCGGCCCGAATCGGGTCTGGCCGTGCCGGCCATCATCTTCAGGATCGTGCTCTTGCCGGCCCCGGAGCGCCCGAAAAGGGCCGTTACGCCCGGCTCCGCACGAAATTGCGCTCTGACGGTAAAGCTGCCTCTCCTGCCGCTTATGTCGACGTCAAGCACGGTCATCGCCGCCTCCTTTCGACAGGCGTCTGGCCACCCATTCCGACACCAGCACCGCCCCGACCGCAAGCAGGACCGAAAGGCCGATCAGGCGCAGCGCGGCCGCGTCACCCTCGGGCGTCTGCAGAAGCGCATAGATGGCAAGCGAAAGCGTCTGCGTTTCGCCGGGGATGTTGGAAACGAAGGTGATGGTCGCGCCGAATTCGCCCAGCGCCTTGGCGAAGCCCAGCACCGCGCCCGCCATCAGCCCCGGAAGGGCAAGCGGCAGAGTGACCGTCAGGAAGACGACCGGGCTAGCCGCGCCAAGCGTGCTTGCCGCCTCCTCAAGTCCGCGATCGACGGCTTCCAGCGACAGCCGGATGGGCCGGACAATGAGCGGAAACGCCATGACCCCCGCGGCGAGCGCAGCACCCGTCCAGCGGAAAGCGAAGCTCATGCCGAACAGATCCTCCAGGAGCCGGCCGAGCGGCCCGCGGGAGCCGAACAGCACGAGCAGGCCGTAGCCGGTGACCACCGGCGGAAGCACCAGCGGCAGCGTGACCACCGCCTGCAGGAGCGCCTTGCCGAAGAAGCGCCGCCGCGCCAGCAGCCACGCGACGGCGAATGCGGGAATGAGCGAAAAACCGGTGGCGGCGAGCGCCACCTTGGCGGAAAGAAGCAGGATGCCGATCTCGGCTTCGCCCATCGCCTCAGTACGCCTCGGACACTGGCGAGGTGAAGCCCCGCTCGCGGAAGATCGCCTGTCCTGCCTCGCTCGACAGGAAATCGAGGAAAGCACGCGCGGCAGGCTGCGCCTGCGCGGTGGCCGCCGCCTGATAGGTGATGGGCGGATGGCCTTCCGGCGGGAAGGTGTAGAGGAGCGACAGTCCTTCGGCGGTTTGAAGGTCCGAGGAATAGACGATCGCGACCTCCACCTCACCCCGTCTGGCAAGCTCCAGAGCCACCCTCACATTCTCGCCGAACACCGCGCGATCCTTCGCCATTTCCCACAGGCCGAAATGTTCGAGAGCCGCCTGGGCGTAGCGTCCCGCTGGAACGTGGGAAGGATCACCCATGGCGAACCGGCCTTCGCGCAGGATGGTAGCTGGATCGGCGCCGCCGGGGAGGGGATTTGCTCCGGCAATGACCAGCGCGTTACCGGCGACGGTGCGGCGGGTATCCTCCGCGATCGCGCCGCGTTCGGAAAGCCAGTCCATCCACGCCCGGTCAGCGGAGATGTAGACATCGGCAGGCGCTCCCGCCTCGATCTGGCGGGCGAGTACGGAACTGGCGGCCAGCGAAACGGCCGTCTCGATGCCTGTATCGGCCTCGAAATCCGCGGCGGCCTGGTCCATCACTTCCTTGAGGCTGGCCGCGGCGAAGATGGTGATGCGCTCGGCTGCCTGCGCGCCCGGCGCAACGAAGCCGAAAAGAAGAAGGAGAATCAGGGTCCGTATGCGCAACACATCCTCCATGGCCGGCGCAAATTGCGATGCGCTTGAAGAAAAGGATGTGATGGTGGACAAGCCTCGCACCCGCGCCCCGGATGCGGCTCGGCCCTTGACGCAGAGGCGACCGATCACCGTCGCCCGCACCGGCTGAAGCGGTGCGACGCCACTTTATGACGCCGGCCGATCAATTGGCAAGGCGGAGAACGCCGGCAGGTGCCAGCGCTCAGGCTGTCGACTCGCTCACGGTCGCTTCGATGTGATCGACCAGCGCGTCGGGCAGCTTGAGGCGCCCGGCAAGCATGTCGAGATACCCGCGCTCGGCGCGGCTCTTGGGCTCGATGGCAAGCCGCGAGGCGGTGTAAAGCTCGACCTTCTGCGCATCGGTCTTTGCGGCGGCGACAAGGGCGTCGATGTCCAACGGCTTTTCCAGCTCGCTCATGAGGAAGGCCTCTCCCTCCCGGTCGAGCCCGCTTTCCTTCAGACGAGCGGCAATCCTGCGGCGCTCTTCTTCGTCGATATGCCCGTCCGCGCGGGCGGCGGCGATCATGGCGCGCACCAGGGCGAGGGCGAACTCGCTCTCCCCTTGTGGGGCCTGCGCGGGATGGAAGCCGGTGCCTTCGAGCGGCGGCAAAAGGTTTGTCTCCTTATCGCTCGCTGCGTCACCCGGAGTCTTGCCGTTCTGGTAGTTCTGGTAGGCCTTGTAGGCGAGGCCCGCGATGGCGGCCATGCCGCCCAGCTTCAGCGCCTGCTTGGTCAGTTTCCGGCCGGTCCCGGTGCCGAGGAGCGCCGCCACGATGGCTCCCGCTGCCAACGGATTGTCCTTGGCGAAACCGGTCACCCGGTCGGCATAATCCTTCGCCGATGAATTTCTGCCCGGTTCCCGTGCGCCCAGAAATTCGTCGAGCAGCCTCTTCGGATCGATCATCGCGTTCTCCTCTTCGGGAAGGTTTCCTTCGGGAGGTAGGAACCGCGCCCTTCCATTGCAATCGGGTCCGCAGGCGGGGACAGAGCCGTGGATAAAAATGGCATTTCAGAGAAAACTCCCCGCGGGATACAGGGCGTTGAGCAGGTGCATCGGGGCGAAGGCGAGGAATTTTTTCCCCGCGTCCCTAGGGCAGACGAGAATCGGCCAAAACGGAGGCCTGCTTATGTTTTCTGCCGAGACCATCGCCCTGATCACCCGCGCCGCCCGCGAAGCGGACCTAGAGCCCGCCGTTCTGCTTGCCGTTGCCGAGGTCGAATCGGGCGGCCGGACACACGCGCTCATCAAGGGCCGCACCGAGCCGCTGATCCGCTTCGAAGGACATTATTTCGACCGGCGGCTGTCCGAGGCCGACCGCATCCGTGCGCGGCGCGAAGGGCTTGCGGCCCCGGCCGCGGGCGCGGTTCGCAATCCGCCGGGGCAGGCGGCCCGCTGGAGGATGCTGGAATCCGCGGCCGCCATCGACCGCCGGGCGGCCTATGAATCCACGTCCTGGGGCGTGGGGCAGGTGATGGGCGCCCACTGGGCGTGGCTCGGCTATCGTAATGTGGATGCGCTGGTCGCGGAAGCGCGAAGCGGGCTTGAGGGACAGCTTCGCCTCATGCTGCGCTACATCGAGAAAGCCGGGCTCAAGGATGCGCTGCGCGAGCGCAACTGGGTCGCTTTCGCGCGGGGCTACAACGGCCCGGACTATGCCAGAAACAGCTATCACCTGCGTCTCGCGCTCGCCTATCGCCGCCATGCGCGCCTGGCGGAGGCCCGTGCCCGCGAGGGGGAGGCCATGCTGATGCAGGGGGATAGCGGCAGCGCGGTCCGGCAGTTGCAAAGCACGCTTTCGCGCCTCGGCCACAGGGTGGCGATCGATGGCATCTTCGGCCCCGAGACGGACGCGGCTTTGCGCGCCTTTCAGCGTCGCCATGGACTCTCGGCCGACGGCATCGTCGGGCCGCGGACGAGCGCAGCCCTTCGAGAGGCTCTGCAGCCTGCCGGCATCGCCGGGCGGCTGAGCGGGGCGATCGCCGCCTTCTTGCAGCGCATTCTCGCGGCATTCCGCTGAAGATGGCTTCTGTCAGGTTGAACGCAGCCAGGAGTGTTGCGTTCATCATCGGCCGGCGGCGATCTTCGTTTGAACTTGCCGCATGAATTGGTCTATGAGAGCCGCGTTCATTCTGTGGAGTCGGTGATGAGGAACAAGACAGAGCGCCTTGTGGAAATCCTGTCGGGCCAGCCCGTTATTCCGGTGCTCAAGATCGACCGCATCGCCGATGCCGTCCCTCTTGCACGGGCACTGGTGCGGGGCGGGCTGAAGGCTATCGAGATCACGTTGCGCACGCCCGATGCCCTCGATGCGATCCGGCAGGTGGCGGACGAGGTGCCGGAAGCAATCGTCGGCGCCGGCACGATCCTTTCGCAGAAGGATTTCGCCGGAGCGGAGGCTGCCGGAGCCCGCTTCATCGTCTCGCCGGGCGCAACCCGGGCGCTGCTTGATGCCGCTAGCCGGTCGGGCGTGCCGTTCCTGCCCGGCGCGGTGACCCCCAGCGAGATCATGGCCCTGCGGGACGAAGGCTATGAAGTGCTGAAATTCTTCCCCGCCGAGCAGTCGGGCGGCACGGCTTTCCTGAGGTCGCTTGCCTCGCCGCTCGCAGGCATGCGTTTCTGCCCCACCAGCGGCATTTCGCAGAAGAACGCCGCGGATTATCTTGCACTCCCCAACGTCATCTGCGTGGGCGGTTCATGGGTCGCGCCCGACGCGGAGCTTGCCTCCGGCAACTGGGCGGCAGTGGAGGAACTTGCGCGCCAGGCTGCGAGCCTCGCGCGCGGCTAACGCCTGCCAAATCAAGTTATCTGACCCGCCGGCCATAGATCCGGTCGAGCACGCGCGCCACCTGCGGATACTGGTCGGCTTGCGGATCGTACCGATGCCCTTCGGCCAGCCGTCTCGCCCAATCGACCACCGCCCGCCCCTGCCAGTCGTCCGAGGGCGCGGCGATCGTCTCGCGTGACGTGCCACGATAATGCCCGGCGACGAAGTCGTAGAAGGAGCCGTCAACGTTGGTGAGGGCGAGGCCGCCCTCAGAGCCGTAAAAGGCGGCGGAGATTACAGCATCCTGTCCCGCATGAAGCCGCCAGGAACATGCAAACCGCACGACCGTACCCGTTTCTAGCGTTAGCGTTGCCAAGGCGAAATCTTCGACGACGGAGGGGTTAGCAGGCAGCGGCTCGCCCTTTGCGAAAAGATGGCTTTCGACCTTCACGACCTCTGGAAAGCCGAGCGTCCATAAGGCGAGGTCCACCAGATGAACGCCCAGATCGATGACACAGCCGCCGCCCGACTGCTCGGGATCGTAAAACCACGATTTGTCCGGGCCGTATGCGTTGTGGAAGACGAGATCAACCGCCTGCACCCGGCCGATGCCGCCTTGAGAGACAATGGGCTGTATGCGGCGCATCGCATCGGTGTACCGGTAGGAGAGGTCCACGCCCAGCAGCCGGTCGGCGGTGCGTGCGGCCTGGATGACCGCGCTCGCTTCTGCGAAGTCGCGGCCGAGCGGCTTTTGGCAGAAAACGGCGAAACCGTGGGCGAGTGCCGTCATTGCCTGGTCGGCGTGAAGCGCGCTGGGTGTGGCGATGACGATCCCGTCGAGCGGTTCTTGCATCAGCTCTTCGAGCGCCCCGACCTGCGTGGCTTCGGGTGCGAGGTCTGATGCCTCGCGCAGGCATTCCGGCGAAGGTTCGGCGATGGCAGCGATCTCCGCAATACCTGAGTCGGCAAGGGCCTTGAGACGGTTGCGCCCGATCCAGCCGGTACCCAGAAAGCCGAGCCTTGGCCTTCTCGCAGACGGTCGGGCCGGAAGGCTCATGGCATTCTCACCACCGCTTTCAGGAAACCCTCCGGCCGGTCGCGCGTGGCGTTCAGCGCTTCGTCCAGCCGGGAAAGCGGAAACGTATTCGTGATGAGCGGCATCGGGTCGAGCCGGCCGGACAACACCGCGCCGATCGCCTCGCGCATGCCGTCGATATAGGCTTCTTCCCGGCGCTCATGGGCGTTGATGACGTCGATGCCGCGCCAGTTCCAGAGCTGCATGTTGATCTCGCGTGGGCCATCCTGATGATAGCCGGCGACGACCAGCCGGCCGCCCTCGCCCGTCAACTCGCCGGCAAGATCGAGCGGGCCGGCCTTTCCGGTTGCCTCTATGACGCGCTCGCACAGGCGCCCTGCGGTGAGCTCGCTCACCGTCTCGATAATGGCCGTGTGGTCGTCCAGCGGAAGGGTTCGTGCGGCCCCCATCTGCTGCGCCGTCTGCCTTGCGAAGGGGCGGCGCGAAACCGCAATGACCTTTGCCCCCGCCTCGCTTGCCAGCCTTGTCAGGATCGCGCCCAGAAATCCGATGCCCACAATCGCCACCGTCTGACCGGCACTTATGCCGGCGCGGCGGAAGATGTTCATGGCACAGCCGAGCGGCTCGCCTGGAAAGGGCATGTGCGCCAGTTCCGGCGGAAGCCGCACGACGCAGGCCGCGTTGCCGACATCGAATTGGGCATAGCTTCGCTGGAACAGGGTTGCGACTGGGGTGCCGTACTCCAAACCTTCCACATCCGGGCCCAGCGCATCCACGAAGCCCCAGCCCTCGTGGCCCAGGCCACCCGGCTCGGTGGGAAAGCGCATCCATGAAGGGCCGGCCCACGGCCCGAGATTGGAGGCGCAGACGCCGCAGCCGATCAGCCGTACCCGGACCTCGCCCGGGCCGGGATCGGGAATGGGAATTTCCTGAATTTCGATCTGCCCCGGGCCGGTTACCACCGCCGCCTGCATGAGGGCGCGCACGGAAGCCTGACCGGCGCGTTGAGCACGTTGGAGCATTCCCGTTGTTCCTGCCGTCCGGGGCCGAAAAATCCCGCGAGCAGGAACCGGCTGGAATGCGATTGGTTCCCTGAACGGGCCGCTAGCGCTGGCGCCATAGAACGGCTTCAGTCCGCCGCACGGCGCGTTCTGCCGACCGTCGCGGCGATCTCGGTATAGGCGGCGTGAGCTTCCGGTAGGTCGCGCCGGTTGGCCTCGCGCAGGAAGCGCAGCGGGAAAAGCGCTGCCTCCACATTCGCATGCGAAAGCTGCTCAGGGCGCAGCGCGTCGTTGGCCAGCGCCTCCTCCGCCTCGGCAAGCGCAGCCTCTATTTCCGCCTCGTCCGCGATGCCCTTCTGGCGCAACAGGCGGCACAGGGTCGCCACGGCCATCAACACGCCCTCCATCTGCAGATTTGCGGTGTTCATCGCGGACTCCTGTAAACTCTCGGCAGGAATTCCATGCCGCTACCATAGCATATCTCACTCGGATGAGTCTGTGGCCAGCTATGCGTAACCGCAATCAAGCGTGCCCGGGCGCTGCAACCCGCCGGTCCCAAGTCTTGAGCGAGGAAACGCCTGTGCACTGATCCGCAGGGGCGGCACTCCGGCCGAGGCTGATATAGCGCAGCCCGTGCTGCACCACCGCCTGCGGATCGAAGAGATTGCGGTAATCGACCAGGAGGTCGCCGGAAAGCTCACCGGCGAGGCGGGAAAGGTTCAACTGCCGGTACTCGTCCCATTCCGTCAGGACGATGGCAGCCGAAGCGCCTTTGCAGGCCGCGTAGGGGCTCTCGGCCCATATCACATCCTTCATGTGCCTGCGGGCATTGGCTTCTGCCTTAGGATCGTGTGCAATGACTTGCAGACCCGCTTCCTGAAGCGCTGGAATGACGGTGAGGGCAGCTGACTCGCGCACATCATCCGTGTTCGCCTTAAAGGCAAGTCCCAGCACGGCCACCCTTCCGCCCGGCGAAAGCCGGCCTTCCTTCAGGATGCGGCGGGCCAGGGCAACCTTGCGCTGGTCATTGCGGGCAATCAGCGTCTCCACCAGTTTTTGCGGTGCGCCGAACTGCCGGCCCGTGGCGGCGAAGGCGCGCGTATCCTTGGGAAAACAGGAGCCGCCGAAACCGGGCCCCGGCGCGAGGAAGCTGTCGCCGATACGCCTGTCCAGTCCGATTCCGCGCGCCACATCGGCTATGTCGCCGCCGGTTCTTTCGCAGAGATCCGCGACATCGTTGACGAAGCCGATCTTGAGCGCCAGGAACGCATTGGCGGCATATTTGATGAGCTCCGCATTGCCGGTTGTCGTGGCGACGACCGGTACGCCGGCGCGGGCAAGAGGCCGATAGAGGGCGCGCAGGATGTTGCGCGACCGCGTGTCGTCGGCTCCGATGACGATGCGGTCCGGCCCCAGGAAATCGGCCATGGCGGAGCCCTCGCGCAGAAACTCGGGGTTGGAGGCGACGCGAATGTCGAATGCGCTACGCTTGCGGGCGATCGTCTCGCGCACGCGCCGTGCGGTGCCGACCACCACCGTGGACTTTATGACGACAAGCGCGCTGCGCTTCAGATGCGGCGCAATCCGCTTCGCCGCACCGAGCACGTGGCTGAGGTCGATACCGCCGCCTGGACCCGCGGGCGTGCCGACAGCGATGAAGACGACATCCGCGTCCGACACACTCTCTCGCAGTCTCGATGTGAAACGAAGGTGGCCTGCCGCCACGGCCTGGCGCATCGCATCCTCAAGCCCCGGCTCGTAAATCGGGGGATCGAAGCGCCGGAGGCGTGAGATTTTCGCAGCATCAATATCGTAACAACACACGCCGTGGCCGATGGCAGCCAGGCAGGTGCCGGTCGTCAGGCCGACATAGCCGGCGCCTATCATCGTGATCTGCATGCGGTTCTCCTGAGACCATCGTCACACCGGCCTAACTTTGAATTGTATGTTGTTGTTCCAGAAGAACATGCTGATGATTAATAGGAATAAAGTAGAGATAAGTAATGATGTCGCGCATATTTGTATAATATGCGCGATATATGCTCTCCGAAGATAAAAAATATTCTACCGCTCTACGAATTTGCTGAAGCGGCTTGTTTCTCCGCTTTGCGTGCGTTCCTGATACAGGAATGCGAGCTTTCTGTCGTCAAATATCCGGAAGAACTCGTCCCAGCTGATTTCCTCCAGGCTCTCATCCGGCTCGCCGAAATCGATACGCAAGATTCCGCCCGGCTCGCTTGTCTTGACCCGCGCGGGACGTCCGCTGCGCTGCTCGGCCCATTTGCGAATTGTCTGATGGTCCGTCGTGGTGTTTGCCAGCGTCATCGTCTTCCTCCGTCGGATTGATTGACGGTCCGCTTGCGCCCACGAACCTCAGCCAGGCGCAAAAGTTCCTCCCGTGCACCGCCTTTGCCGGCTCAGCGAGCGGCGGGAACAAATGGAAGCGCCCGAGGTTTTGGGCGCGACACCTTCTTCATCTTCACCGGGAGCGATTGTGAGCAGAAAGGCGCTGATAACCGGGGGCTGCGGCTTCATCGGCCGTCAGGTCGCGCAGGAATTGCTGGAGAACGGCTATTCCGTCGCAATTCTCGACAGCCTGATCGCGCAGGTTCATGGAGACGGCCCTCCGCCCAAAGATGCGCGCGCAGAATACCATATCGGTGACATCCGCGATCCCGACCTTGTCCGCTACGCATTAAAGGGGGCTGATTTCGTCATCCATCTTGCGGCGGAAGTTGGCGTGGGCCAGTCCATGTACGAAATTGCCCGCTATGTGGGCGTGAACGATCTGGGCACGGCGGTGCTCCTCGAATGCCTGATCGACCATCCTGTCCAGCGCATCGTGCTTGCCTCCTCCATGAGCGTCTACGGCGAAGGCCTCTATGAGACGGAGGAGAGCGCCCGCTTCGGCCGTGCGAGGCGGCAGCGCGAACGGCTGCAGGCGGGGCAATGGGACCCTGTGGACACCGACGGCAGACCGCTGAAACCTGTCGCCACTGATGAGGAAAAGCCAGTCGAGCTCGCTTCCATCTATGCGCTCACGAAATACGCTCAGGAGCGAGCGGTGCTCATTTTCGGCGAGGCATATCCGGTGGAGGCTGTGGCGCTCCGGCTTTTCAACGTGTTCGGGCCGGGGCAGGCGCTGTCCAATCCCTACACGGGCGTGCTGGCGAATTTTGCATCGAGGCTGGCCAATGGGCAGTCGCCCCTCGTGTTCGAGGACGGCCGGCAGAAGCGCGATTTCGTGCATGTGCGCGATGTGGCGCGGGCTTTCGGCTTGGCGCTCGAAAGTCCGCAGGCTGCCGGTCAGGCGATCAACATCGGCAGCGGCCATGCCTATGAAATCCGGCAAGTGGCGGAGCTGGTAGCGCAGGCCCTGGGCGTGCAGGAACTGCGGCCGGAAATCCTCCACAAGATGCGTTCCGGCGATATTCGTCACTGCTTTGCTGACGTTTCCAAGGCGCGTGAGCTTCTGGGCTTCGAGCCACGCCATCGGCTGGAAGACTCGGTCGGCGAGTTCGCGGAATGGGTGCGCGAGACGGGTGCCGCCGACAACGCCGCGCAAATGCGCCGGCAGCTTGAAGAACGGGGTCTCGTCTCATGAGCGCGGTGCACGGCGCGAACGGTCAGAGCGCACCCGTCGTCATCACCGGTGGGGCAGGCTTCATCGGTAGCAATCTGGCCGAAAGCTTCCTGAAGGAAGGGCAGGAAGTCGTCCTGCTCGACAATTTGAGCCGCCCGGGCGTGGAAGAAAATCTTGCATGGCTGAGGCAGACCTATGGCGAAAAGGCTCGCCCCTGCCTTGCCGATATCCGGAACATCGAAGCCCTCCGCCCTGTCTTTGCGAATGCGAGGGCGGTGTTCCATTTGGCCAGCCAGACGGCGGTCACCACCAGCCTCGCGCGTCCCGTCGAAGATTTTGAAGTGAATGCGCGCGGCACGCTGAACGTGCTTGAGGCGCTGCGCCAGGCGGGAAGCGGCGCGCCGGTCGTTTTTGCCAGCACCAACAAGGTATACGGCGGGCTCGATGATCTTGAAATGGTCGAGCTGGAGGATCGCTACCTCCCGGCCAATCCGGAGCTTCGGCAGAAGGGGATAGGCGAGGATCGCCCGCTGTCCTTCTGCACGCCCTATGGCTGCTCCAAGGGCTCCGCCGACCAGTATGTGCTCGACTATGCCGCGTCCTTCGGCGTTCCGGCCGCCGTGCTGCGCATGAGCTGCATCTACGGCCCGCGGCAGTTCGGCACCGAAGATCAGGGCTGGGTGGCCCATTTCCTGATCCGCGCGCTTCGAGGCGAGAGCATTTCCATCTACGGAGACGGCAAGCAGGTGCGCGACGTGCTTCACGTTGCGGATGCGGTTGCCGCCTATCGCGCCGTGCTTTCCCGAATAGATGCCGCGAGCGGCAAGGCCTTCAATCTGGGCGGCGGCAACCTCAATGCCGTGAGCCTTCGCATGGTGCTGTGCGAAATCGCCCGGATCACCGGCAGGGAGCCAGCCACGGAGTGGCATCCCTGGCGGCCGGGGGACCAGCGCTATTTCGTTGCCGATACGTCCCGCCTGAAGGGGCTCGTCGGCTGGGAGGCAACAATCGGCTGGCACCAGGGCCTGAGCGACCTTGCTTCGTGGTTCTCCAAGGCGCGCGGCCTGGGACCGCCACAGCAACAGGAAAGGCTTACGGCATGAACACGCTGCGCATCTCGACGGATGAAAATGATCCGACAGATTACCTTGCGCGGCAGAGGCGTGTCGAACGCCGTCGGGTCCTGATGACGGTGGATGCGGTGGGCGGCGTGTGGCGCTATGCCATGGAGTTGGCGCGCGGCCTGCTTGCGCATGATGTCGGGGTTCTTTTCGCCGGGCTGGGTCCGGAACCATCCCGGGCGCAAGCCGATGAGGCGCTGCGGCTCGGCAAGCTTGTATGGCTTGAGGAACCGCTCGACTGGATCGCGCCCGACGAGGCAGCCGTGAAGGGGCTTCCCGAAAAGCTCTGCCGGCTGGCCCGGGAGGAGGGAGTTGATCTCCTCCATCTCAACCTGCCCTCGCAAGCGGCCGATATCGATAGGGATTTGCCGGTTCTCGTCGTGTCGCATTCCTGCGTGGTGACCTGGTGGCACGCCATGCGCGAAGGGCCGCTGCCCAAGGAATGGGAATGGATGAAGCGTCAGAATGCGGCCGGCATGGCGCGCGCCGATGCGGTGGTCACTCCAAGCGGCAGCCACGCGCAGGCCATAGGGCAATGCTACGGCGAGCAGCCCCGGCTTTCGGTGGTGCACAATGCCATCAGCACCTTCCTTCAGGGTGCGGACAAGGAGCCCTTTGTCTTTGCGGCCGCCCGCTGGTGGGACGAGGGCAAGAACGCCCGCGTTCTGGACGAAGCCGCCGCGCATGTTCCCTGGCCAGTGCTGATGGCCGGCTCTGCTTTGGGCGCCAACGGGCAGGCCGTGCGCATCTCCAATGCACGCCATTTGGAGGAAATTCCCCACGACGAAGTGGTCTCGCAGGTCCGCCGCGCCGGCATCGTCGTCTCGCCTTCTCTCTACGAGCCCTTCGGCCTTTCCGTGCTGGAGGGCGCTCGCGCCGGAGCCGCCCTCGTGCTTTCCGACATTCCGACCTATCGCGAATTGTGGGGTGAGGCCGCCACCTTCTTCGATCCGCGGGACGCGGAGGCGCTTGCCCGGGAGATCAGCCGCCTGGCGACCGACAGCGCGCTGCGCGCGGAGATGGGGGCGAGGGCGCTTGCCCGCTCGCGCTTCTTCACGCCGGATGTGCAGGCCAGCCGCATGGCCGAGCTTTACGCCCAGCTTGTCACATCGCGTACGAGAGCGTGAGATGAACTTCGTCTTCTACACCCACTCGCTCGTTTCCGACTGGAACCATGGCAACGCCCATTTCCTGCGCGGCGTGATGCGCGAGTTGATCGCACGCGGCCACACGGCCATCGCGCTGGAACCGCAGAAAAGCTGGAGCCGCAACAATCTGCTGAACGAGCAGGGTGAGGCAGCTCTTGCCCGCTTCGAAGAGGCGTTTCCAAACCTCGTCTGGCAGCCTTATGGGGACGATTTTCCGCATGAGGAAGTGCTCGACGATGCCGATGTCGTCGTGGTGCACGAGTGGACGGACCCCGCACTCGCAGAGCGCATCAGCCGCACGCGCCGCGAGGGCGGCTCATTCACCCTCATCTTCCACGACACGCATCATCGCTTGGTCTCAGCCGAACCCCAGACCGGCGAGCGGCTGCTCGCCGATTACGATCTCGTGCTCGCCTTTGGCGAAACGCTGTCCGAGCGTTATCGCCGCCTCGGCTGGGGCAGGCAGGTCATAACCTGGCACGAGGCGGCCGACACGCGGCTTTTCCGGCCCATAGAAGATGAGGAAAAGCAGGCCGATCTCATCTGGATCGGCAACTGGGGCGACGGTGAGCGCACCGCCGAGCTCAGCGAATTTCTGATGGAGCCGGCAGCCGCGCTCGGCCTGACGGGCACGGTGAGGGGCGTGCGTTATCCATCCCAAGCTTTGGTGGCGCTTGGGCGGGCCGGCCTTTCCTATGGCGGCTGGATTGCGAATGTCGATGTGCCCCGCGCTTTCGCACAGCACCGCGTGACGGTTCACATACCGCGCCGCCCCTATGTGGAGGCGCTCCCGGGCATCCCGACGATCCGTGTCTTTGAGGCGCTTGCAGCAGGCATCCCACTCATCTGCGCCCCCTGGGACGATGCCGAGGGCCTTTTCCGGTCAGGCGAGGATTTTCTCCACGCCCGCAACGGCGGCGAGATGACGGGACAGTTGAGGCGGGTGCTCGAGGATGAGGACCTTGCAGCGGCGCTGCGGGCATCCGGATTGGAGACGATCCGAAGCCGGCACAGCTGCGCTCACCGCGTGGATGAGCTTTCCGAAATTCTCGCCCGTCATGGAACAGCGCGCGTCCGGCAAGGGCTGGCGGCAAGGGAGGCTGCGGAATGACCAGGATCGCTTTTTACGGCTCCAGCCTGCTGTCCTCCTACTGGAACGGTGCCGCGACCTATTATCGGGGCCTCATCCGCCAGCTTGCCCGCCTCGGCTATGACGTGACCTTCTACGAACCCAACGTCTACGAACGGCAGAAGCACCGGGACATCTGTCCTCCCAACTGGTGCAAGGTCGTCGTCTATGACGGCACGAAGGCCGCGCTGAAGGAGGTTGCGGCCATGGCGCGCGAGGCCGATGTGGTGGTGAAGGCAAGCGGCGTCGGCTTCGAGGACGATGCGCTGATGGATCACGTGCTGGCCGCCGCTCGGCCGGGTGCTCTCAGGATCTATTGGGATGTTGATGCGCCGGCAACGCTCGCCGAATTGCGGGCGGATGCGGACCACCCGCTTCACCGGCAGCTTAAAGAGGTGGACGTTGTTCTCACCTATGGCGGCGGTAAGCCCGTTGTGCAGGGTTACCGGGCGTTCGGGGCGCGCGAATGCGTGCCGATATACAATGCGCTCGATCCCGAAACGCATTATCCCGTCCGGCCGGAAATACGCTTCCGGTCCGATCTCGCCTTTCTCGGCAATCGGCTGCCGGACCGCGAGGCGCGGGTGGACGAGTTTTTCTTCAAGCCCGCATCCATGCTGCCCAACCAGACGTTCTTGCTAGGCGGCTCGGGTTGGGACGACAAGCCGAGGGGCGAGAACGTGCGCTACATGGGCCATGTCTCGACCCGCTATCACAACGCCTTCAACGCCACGCCCAAGGCGGTGCTCAACATCAATCGCGCCAGCATGGCCGAGAACGGTTTTTCCCCCGCGACGCGCGTCTTCGAGGCTGCGGGTGCCGGAGCCTGCCTGATTACCGATGCCTGGGCAGGCATAGAGCTCTTCCTGAAGGAAGGGGAAGAGGTTCTCGTGGCGCGCGACGGGAAGGACGTTGCCGAAATCCTCGTACGGCTTGATCCTGTCGAGGCCGAGGCGATCGGCAGGCGCGCGCGGGCGCGCATCCTGCGCGACCACACCTATACGCATCGGGCCGCGGAGGTGGACCGTATCATCTCCCGCCATGTCCGCCCACCGCGCGTGGAGGCTGCCGAATGAGGCCGCTCTCCATCATGGTCCTCGGGCTTTCACTGTCGTCCTCCTGGGGCAACGGACACGCGACGACCTACCGCGCGCTTCTGCGGGGACTGGCGGGCGAAGGGCATCGCGTGCACTTCCTTGAGCGAGACATGCCCTGGTATGAGGCGCACCGCGATCTGCCGGCTCCAGCCTTCTGCCGCCTTTCCTATTACCGCACGCTTTCCGATCTCGAGCGGTTCTCCGGTGAGATCCGCGGCGCGGACGCCATCATCATCGGCTCCTACGTGCCGGAAGGGACCGAGGTGATAAGCCGCGTGGCGGCCATGAAGCCGCAGCTCCTTGTGTTCTACGACATCGATACGCCCGTCACACTCGCCGCCCTGGCCGCGGGCGAGGAAAGCTTTCTCGCGCGCAGGCAGGTGCCACTTTTCGATCTCTATCTTTCATTTTCCGGCGGCAAGGTGCTTGACCGTTTGGAGGAGGAATTCGGCGCGCGCCGGGCGGCCGCCTTCTACTGCTCCGTCGATCCGAAGGCCTATCAGCCGACCGGCGAGCCGCCCCGCTGGGATCTGGGCTATCTCGGCACTTACAGTCTAGACCGCCAGCCCAAGCTGGAGCGGCTTCTGATTGAGCCGGCGCGCCGCTTGCCGCAAAAGCGCTTCGTCGTGGCCGGTGCGCAATATCCGGACGGCATCGACTGGCCGGATAATGTCGAGCGCATCCCGCATCTGCCGCCCGAGGCGCATGCGTCCTTCTACAGCCGGCAGCGCTTCACCCTCAACGTAACGCGCGCCGATATGGTAGCCGCCGGCTGGTCTCCCAGCGTGCGGCTGTTCGAGGCGGCAGCCTGCGCCACGCCGATCGTGAGCGACCGGTGGGAAGGTCTGGATGAGATTTTCACCGACGGTCAGTCCATCCTTCTTGCCGATGGCACTGAAGACATGGTCGAGGCGCTTACAAAAATTCCGGACACCGTGCGCCTTTCCGTCGGGCAGGCCGCGCGCGCCTGCGTGATCGAGCGGCATACGGGCCGCGCCCGCGCGCGTCAGCTCGTCCACCTGCTCAATGGGGTTGCTGTCGAGGGCCTCGCAGAGGCGGGCTAGCCTCGTTCTTTGAAGCCGAAGGAATCCAGTGCATGGATGCCATCAACACGAAGGCCCAGAAACAGGTGCTGGTTGCAGGCGGCGCCGGTTTCATCGGCTCGCATCTATGCGAAGCGCTGCTTGCCGAAGGCCACCGGGTCATCTGCCTCGACAGCTTCCTCACCGGTCAGCCGGCCAATGTAGCGCCGCTCGAAAATCATCCGGGTTTTACCTTCCTCCGCCACGACATTTGCGATCCGCTGGCGATCGGCGAGCCGCTCGATGAAATTTACAACCTCGCCTGCGCGGCCTCGCCCCCGCGTTATCAGGCCGACCCCGTCCACACGATGCTGACCAGCGTGCAGGGCACGCACAATCTTCTTGAGCTTGCATGCCGGCACGACGCGCGTTTCGTGCAGGCCTCCACGAGCGAGGTCTATGGCGACCCGGAAGTGCACCCCCAGCCGGAGGACTATCGCGGCAGTGTCAACTGCACTGGCCCGCGCGCATGCTATGACGAAGGCAAGCGCGCTGCCGAGGCGCTGTGCTTTGACTATCTGAGGCTTGGCCGGGCGGATGTGCGCGTCGCGCGCATCTTCAACACTTACGGCCCCAGGATGCGCCCGGATGATGGCCGCATTGTCTCGAACCTGGTGAACCAGGCGATCAAGGGCGCACCGCTCACGGTCTACGGCACGGGCGAGCAGACCCGCTCCTTCTGTTATGTCACCGATATGGTGAAGGGATTGATGGCATTGATGGCATTGGCCCCCAACCCGAAGGTGCCTGTCAATCTCGGCAACCCGGGCGAGTTCACGGTGGGTGAGCTGGCCGCCATGGTACGCCGTCTGGTGCCCAGCGCCGGCCGGATCGTCTATCAGCCGCTTCCCCAGGACGACCCGCAACGCCGCAGGCCGGATATCGCGCGGGCTCAGGCGCTGCTCGGCTGGCAGCCGCGTGTTGCTCTCGCTCAGGGTCTGGAGGAGACCATTGCCTGGTTCCGTGACGCCGGGGCACGGCAGGAAAGACGTTCCCGGAAGCGCCGGGAAACGGTCTGACGGCGTGGGCCAGACTGAAGCCTATCGCAGCACCTTCTGCTTCGGCCTCGCACTGGTTTGGGCGGCTGTTCCGACAGCCTCTTCTCCGCGGCTTCGTCGCGCAAGCGCCTCCTGAAGCTGGAGTGCAAGCTGCAGCAGCCTTTCGGGCACTGGTTCCTTCTCGATCTCGCGCAGCAGGATTTTGATTTCCGGCGGCAGGGTCTCCATGGGCGCAGAGCGCTCCTTGCTCGTTCGCTTCATGGTCTCCCCCGGTTGTCGACCCTCCATCGACAGGTTTGTCGTGTTAGACCCGGCTTGGCAACACCGTTGACCTCGCAATACCCGGATTTTTTGCCAATGGCCGCTGAATACGCCCGGGCGCGACGGAACAATGGCGCCAGCCGCTCATTTAGGGGGGCCAAGCTGGCCTCCCGGAACAAAAGCAGATGCTGAAGAAGACGGACACGCCCGCGCCGCTGGCGGCAGACCCGATGGAGGATGCCCGCCGGGCGCGGCTCACCTATGTCAGCGATAGCGAATCCGGCATCCGCCGCAAGCGGTCCGGCAAGGGCTTTGCCTATGTCGCGACGGATGGTTCGCGCATCACGGACGGGGAGACGCGCGCGCGTATCCGGGCGCTGGTCATCCCGCCCGCCTGGGAAGATGTCTGGATCTGTCCTTCTCCCGACGGGCACATCCAGGCCACGGGCCGCGATCAGCGGGGGCGCAAGCAGTACCGCTATCACCCCGACTGGCTCTCCTGCCGGGATGAGGCGAAATTCTCGAGCCTTGTCGCTTTCGCCGAGGCGCTGCCGGATCTGCGCGCCCAGGTGGACCGCGATCTTTCCAGGCAAGGTGTGCCGCTGGAAAGGGCGGTTGCCTCCATCGTGTGGCTGCTCGATCGCACGATGATCCGCATCGGCAACGTGGCCTACCGGCGGGACAACAACAGCTTCGGGCTCACCACGCTGGAAAACCGGCACGTGAACGTCGAAGGGGCAAGTCTGCGCTTTTCTTTCATCGGCAAGTCAGGCCAGGAGTGGAAGCTGCGGCTGTCGGACCGGCGCATTGCCCGCATCGTGCGCACGATCCAGGAAATCCCCGGTCAGCATCTGTTCCAATATCTCGATGACGAGGGGGTGCGCCGGCCCGTCAATTCGCAGGACGTGAATGAATACATCCGCCTGCACGCGGGGGAGAGCTTCACCTCCAAGCATTTTCGCACCTGGGGCGCGACCTGCGCTGCCGCCCTTGCTTTTGCGGAGGCGGAGACGCCCGCAAGCAAGCGGCAGGCGGCCCGGCAGCTCAACGCGGTGGTCGACCATGTGGCGCGCCGCCTGCGCAACACGCGCGCTGTCTGTCGCCGGTGCTATATCCATCCTGCCGTGATCGACAGGTGGGAGGAGGGCCGGCTCGTTCCCGAATTGGCGGGCATCCGCCGCCGAAACCGCCGGGCGCTCAAAGGCTTCGATGCTGGGGAATCGTTGGTTCTGCGCTGGCTGCGTCAGTGCGGCGAAGCCTGACGCCTAAGGAACATTAGCCTCTTCCGGTCGTTGCGGCCCTATGACGGGCAAGGCTCGTACCTTTTTCCGCAGCCTGCTGGCGGAACTGATGCCCGGCCGTTCAGGCGCGGGTGCTCCCGCGGCGCGACCGCATGCGCGTTCCTCCGGCCGCTAATCGAAATTTCTGGAGTGTTTCATGCCGGATTATCTGTGGTTCTTCACCGTCGGGATTGCCCCCTTCCTGGTAGCTTTCGTGATCATTTATGCGCTTCTTAAGCGGCGTCGGCTCAGCCGGGAAGAGCGAGAGGCACGGGACGAGAAGACCCGCGAGCTCTACGAGAACCGCCGGTAGTAAGACAGCAGCCCGCTCATCCGCCGTGGCGGATTGTCGGTCTCATCGGGATTGGGCAGCGGCTCCTCGTCAGGCATCCGGTCCGGGTTCGGCTCCCGCACCGGTTTCGGCCCTGGAAAGTCGGGCGGCGGAGGAGTCGGCGTCGGGTCCGGTATCGGACGGGGTACTCCCATCGCTTCCTCCTCCATTCTCACATCCGCAACAGGGTAAGCACGCCTGCGATGAAGAAGGCCGCGCCGACGATCAGCAGCGCGTAAAGCCAGAGCGCTCCGGGCGCCTCGCGGCGCGGAGCGTCTGCGTGCTGCCGCGCTTCCACTTCCTGCCTGCGCTGATCTTTGCTGACGGGCGTGCCCGCGGCCTCGTCGTCAGAGCCCAGCGGTGCGGCGGCGGGGTCCGGGAAGCGCACCTTGTCGGCCGTCCGTCCGTCGTCGATGTCGGAGCGGAGCCGATCGACGGTCGGTGGCTCCGCGTGATGCACTTTCCGCGCGCTCATGGCATCCATTCCCATCTCAGGGCATATGCGGCCTGTGCGCCAAATCCTCTTGCGGCTGGACCTCGATCCGCACCTTCCGCGGGTCGAATGCGCCGTGCTCGCGGATTGCGCCAATCGCGGGTGGCGGCTGATCATAGGTCCACATAACATCCTGTTCCGCCTCGCCCACGGCCGTCACATCCCAATATCTCGCTTGGCCCTTCCGCGGGCAGCGATACTCCGTTGGTGATGGCGACAGAAATTCGAAGTAGATGTCCCGGAAGGGAATGTAGAGGGCGGGATCGTGTCCCTCCTCCCTCAAAAGGAGCGCATCCTTCGTCGATGCCAGCATGGCATCTGAAAACATGACGTTCACGGTGCCGCGAAACGGCGCCACCGCAAGCTTGGGCTTCTCGTCCACGTGCGTTTCTCCCTGTCTGCGGTCTCCTAACACGGCCCGAGGCGGCAGGTTCCAGTTCCGGAACAAGTGTCTCGACTCCGGCGTTTCGGTCGACAAAGGTTCACCTGACGCGAGAATGTCATGCAGATTCCTCTCCAGATCGCGTTCCACCGGGCCGAGAAATCGGAGTGGGCGGAACAGGAGATCCGCGACCGGGTGGACAAGCTGTACGCCTATTACGACCGGATCACCGGCGTTCGCGTCACGGTGGACCAGCGGGCCGGGAACGTGGAACGCACGTTGCCCCCGGTGGTGCGCATCGAGATAAGCCTTCCAGGCAAGGCGCCGCTCGTCGTTGCCTATGAGCCCGACCGCCTGCAGCAGAAATTCCAAAACCCCGATCTCGGCAATGCCATCAACGACGCCTTCGCGATCGCCGAACGCCAGCTCGCACGGCTAAGTGAGGAGCGCCAGGGCCGCAGCAAGGCCGGTCAGCACGATTCGCAAAACCAGTTTCTGGGTCACGTGGCCCAGCTCTTTCCAGAGGAGGATCACGGATTTCTGCTCACCAAGGAGGGCGGCAGCCTCTATTTCCACCGTAACGCCATGCTTCAGGGCGACTTCGACAAGCTCCAGGTGGGCGACGAGGTCCGCTACGTGGAGGAGATCGGAGACACGGGGCCGCTTGCCACAAAGGTTCGCGTGGTTGCAGCCCGTCGCGAATAGCTCCGCTCGGGCCGGTAGAGACCCCGGCTCGGGGTGTGGCCCTCTTCACGGGTGCACGGCGGAACCGGCGGCGCCTGCGGCGAATTTTCATCCATGCAGAACGAGGAAGGGCCGATGACGAGCGATCCGCACAGCCTCGCCTCCGCCGTCGCGATCGATGCCCGTGCTAAACCTGTGGTGGACAGCGCCGAGGCCGAGGCCTTCTACGCCCATGCGATTGGCGAGTTGCTGAACAGCGGCATTCCTTTCCTCGTGGCCGGAACCTTCGCCGTAAGCGCCTATACCGGCATCTCCCGCGCGACCAAGGACCTCGACATCTTTTGCAAGGCAGGCGACTGGCCGCGAATACTCGGCCATTTCCAGGCGCTCGGCGAACGGGTGGAGGTCGAGGACGAGCGCTGGCTGGGCAAAGTCCGCCGGGGCGAAGACTTCTTTGACGTCATTTTCGCCTCATCGAACGGCACCATGCCCGTTTCGGACAGCTGGTTCGAGCACGCCCCCAGGGCCAAGGTGCTGGGCCGCGAGGTGCGCCTCGTCGGCCCCACGGAACTCGTCTGGTCGAAATGCTTCGTGCAGAACCGCGACCGCTATGACGGGCCGGATGTGGCACACCTCATCCTGCGCGCCCACGATCAGATCGACTGGAAAAGGCTGCTCGCCCATATGGAAGTGCACTGGGAGGTGCTGCTCGTGCATCTCCTGAATTTCCGCTGGATCTATCCGGGCGAGCGCGAAACCGTGCCGGCCTGGCTGATGGACGAGCTGCTCGACCGCCTGCATCACCAACGCCGGCTGCCGCCCCCGCGCGTGCGCGTCTGCCGCGGAAGAATGTTTTCCACCGCCGATTACGAGATCGACGTCCGGGAATGGGATTTTGCCGACATCGATTCCAACGGCGGCAGCGCATCGTAAGCACTCGGGGAAAGACGCCATGAAGATCGCCGCCATTGCCGACCTGCATGTGCGTGAGGATGCCTCCGTCTCCCACCGGGCCATGTTTAACGAGATCGGCCGCGAAGCCGATATTCTGGTGCTTGCCGGCGATCTCACCGACCTGGGGAAGCCGCGCGAGGCCGAGCTGCTGGCTGAAGATTTGCGCGGCTGCGGCATTCCCGTGGTTGGCGTGCTCGGCAATCACGACCATGAATGCAACGCCGTGGAGGATGTGACGCACGTTCTGCGCGAGGCGGGAATGCACCTGCTCGACGGCCAGTCCGTGGAGCTGAAGGGCGTAGGCTTCGCCGGCGTGAAAGGCTTCGCCGGCGGTTTTGGCCGGCGCATGCTTGCCTCCTTCGGCGAACCCGCCATCAAGGCAATGGTCGCGGAGTCGGTGAACGAGGCGATGAAGCTTGAAAATGCGCTGCGCCAGCTAAGCGCGGAGCGCGTTGTTGCCATCGTCCATTACGCGCCGATCGAGGAGACGGTTTCGGGTGAACCCTTGGAGATCTACCCGTTTCTGGGCTCCTCCCGGCTTGCGGAGACCATAGATCGCTTTCCCGTGAACGCGGTCGTGCATGGCCATGCGCACCATGGCGTCTATGAAGGGCGCACGCCGGGCGGCGTGCGCGTCTTCAACGTGGCGCAGCGTATCGAGAAACCGAGCGGAAAGCCCTATGCGATCCTCGAAATTTGAGCGCCTGCAGCTCTCTAGATCACATAGGCCTTGAGCGGGGCGAAGCCGTTGAAGGCCACCGAGGCATAGGTGGTGGTGTAGGCTCCGGTCCCCTCGATCAGCACTTCATCCCCGATTGTCAGAGAGACGGGCAGGGGGTAGGGCGTCTTCTCGTAAAGCACGTCCGCCGAATCGCAGGTGGGCCCGGCAAGCACACAGGGCGCCGTCTCATCGCCGTCGCGTGGCGTGGCGACAGGATAGCGGATCGCCTCGTCCATGGTTTCCGCCAGTCCGCCGAACTTGCCGATATCGAGATAGACCCAGCGCACATCGTCGTCTTCGGACTTCTTGGAGATCAGAACGACTTCCGACTTGATGACGCCGGCATTGCCGACCATGCCGCGGCCGGGCTCGATAATGGTTTCGGGCAGGCGGTTGCCGAAATGCCGCTTCAACGCCTCAAAGATCGCTTGGCCGTAAGCCTGCGCCGTCGGCACGTCACGCAGGTAGCGCGTCGGGAAGCCGCCGCCCATATTGACCATCCTGAGCGAGATGCCCTTCTCGGCAAGCGCCTGGAAGACGAAGCGGGCATCCTTCAGCGCACGGTCCCAGGCCGAAAGGTCCGTCTGCTGAGAACCGACGTGGAATGATACGCCATAGGGAGCGAGCCCCAGCGCCTTGGCCTGGCGCAAAACGTCCACGGCCATGGTGGGCACGCAGCCGAACTTGCGGGAGAGCGGCCACTCGGCGCCGGCTCCGTCCGTCAGCACGCGGCAGAAGACCTTGCTGCCGGGCGCGGCGCGGGCGATCTTTTCCACCTCTTCCACGCAATCGACCGCAAACAGCCTTATTCCGAGCTCGAACGCGCGCGCGATGTCGCGCTCCTTCTTGATCGTGTTGCCGTAGGAGATGCGATCGGGTGTGGCGCCGGCCTCCAGCGACATTTCGATCTCGGCCACGGACGCCGTATCGAAGCAGGAGCCGAGGGAAGCAAGCAGGCGCAGGATCTCAGGCGCGGGATTGGCCTTTACGGCGTAGAAGATTCTGGAATCGGGCAACGCCTTCTCGAAGGCGAGGTAGTTCTCGCGCACGACGTCGAGATCGACGACGAGGCAGGGGCCTTCGGGTCGTCGGGTGGCGAGGAAGTCGAGGATGCGCTGGGTTGCCATCGGATTCTCCATCGGGGCGGTGCGGCCGCCCGTTCGCAAGCTCAAGCTCTGCGGACCCATTGGTCCGCGGTGGACAAAGGATGCAGGCGAAGCCTCCGATCGCCCGGAAAAACCGGGTGTTGCAAGCCGCCTGAGCATTTCGGCGAGCACCCGCGCCTGACGCGAACGCTCTCTTTGTCTGCCTCAGCTTTGGATGGGAAACCCCTCCGCACTGCCGGCAATGAAGGTGTGCCTCTTTAGTAACCCCGGTCTTTGGACAACCGGCAGACACCAGAAAGGCCCGCACCGTCGTTGCTTCAAGATGTCCTCGATCTTCGGGTGGCCGTAAGACCGACTGGAGCGGTTAGGTCCAGGTACCGTACCGGCTCCCTCGCCATTCCGAGGGGCGGCGGACACCCACAGGCACGTGCGACTTTGGGCGACGCGCGATATAGGCGCGTTGCCGGTCACAATCAATCGGAAATTCCTGTCGAGCTTGAAAAAATTCCCTTGACCGCCGATTGTCGTGTCAATGATGGGAGGTCCGGCGATGACGACCACACGCGATCCTCTGAACGCGTTTCTGGATTATCCGGAGGTACCGGTTGCCTCCGCAGCGGAAGGGCCGCTCAAGGGCCTCAGCCTCGCGGTCAAGGATATCTACGACGTGGCGGGCTATCCGACCGGCGGCGGCAACCCGCAGAAGGAAGCCGAAAGCCCGATAGCCGAGACCACCGCGCCCGCCGTCCAGGCGTTGCTCGATGCGGGCGCGCGTTTCATCGGCAAGACCCAGACGGACGAACTGACCTTTTCCATGATGGGCATGAACGCCCATTTCCCTCCGCCGGTGAATGTGATGGCGCGGGAGCGCGTCACGGGCGGTTCGTCCTCCGGCTCGGTGGCGGCAGTGGCCGGCGGCCTTGCGGACATCGGCGTGGGCTCCGACACCAATGGCTCGATCCGTGCGCCGGCTTCGTTCTGCGGCCTCCTTGGTCTCAGGACCACGCACGGCCGAATCAGCATGGAAGGCGCGATGCCGCTCGCCCCGTCTTTCGACACTTTCGGCTGGTTTGCCCGGGACGCCGCCGTCTACGAGGCCGTCGGTGCGGTGCTTCTTGGCGAGGACACCCATTCAGAGGGGCTTGTCCGGCCGATGCGTATCGCAGAGCTGGAAATGCGGCTCTTCGGGCCGGAGGAGCGCTCGGCCTACGATGCCATGCTCGCCCGCGTCCTGAAGCGGTTTGACAGGGCGCCCGGTTTTCTTGCGCTTCCGGGAGATCTGGAAGAGCTGTTCACCTGCTTCAGGCAGATCCAGGCCTATGAGGCCTGGGGCGTCCACGGACCCTTCCTTTCGCAGAAGGACCGCGACCTCGGCCCCGGAATCAAGGAGCGCTTCGCCTACGGCCGCTCCATCGATTCGGCCACGGTCGAAGCCGCGCGGCGCAGGCGGCGCGACTTTCAGGCGGATTTCGCCGCGCTTATGGGGCCCGACATGGTGGTGATCCTGCCCACGCAGCCTTCGGCGGGACCGCTCAAGATCGCGACCCATGATGAGCTGGAAACCTATCGCGGCAAGGCCCTGGCCCTCACCTCCATTGCCGGCCTGCTCGGCTGGCCCCAGATTTCGATTCCCCTGGGCACGGTCCACGGCGCGCCGTTCGGCATCTCCCTCATGGGTCCGGCGGGCAGCGACCGTCAGCTCATCCGGCTTGCCGCCGACATCCTCTCCGCCGCCTGAGACATGGACACGCTCACCCGCATGCGGGCCTTTCTCAAGGTGGTGGAGGCGGAAGGATTCTCCGCTGCCGCGCGCAAGGCTGGCAAGTCGAAGGCGCTGCTTTCGAAATATGTGCGCGAGCTCGAGGACGAGCTCGGTGCCCTGCTCATCAACCGTACGACGCGGAAATTCTCGCTCACCGAGGCGGGCCACACCTATTACCGGCGGGCAGGCGAGATCCTGCGCGAGATCGACATGCTGGCCGAATCCCTTCGGGAGTCGTCGGGCGAGATTCGCGGCCGAATCCGGCTGACTGCGCCGCGCACTTTTGCCGATGCGCCCATCGGACGCTCGCTCATCGACTTCGCGGTGGCACATCCCGACGTCGTGCTCGACATTCACCTGGACGACCGCTTCGTGGACCTCGTGGAAGAAGGGTTCGATCTGGCCATCCGCATCACGAGGCTCGACGATTCCTCGCTGATCGCGCGTCGGCTTGCTCCCTTCCGCATACCCTTGTGCGCCTCGCCCGTGCTCATCGAGAAGCATGGCCTGCCGTGCCATCCGCGCGATCTGGCGAACCTACCCTGCATCGTGGATACCAACAGCCGGTTCCGCCACAACTGGCTTTTCCGTGAAAGGGACGGGACGGCGATCTACGTTCCGGTGTCCGGCCCGATCGAGGCGAACAGCCCGTTTGCCGTGCGCGCCGCAGCCGTGGCCGGGCTGGGTTTTGCCATCATCCCAGACTTCATCGCCGAGCCGGACATCAGGGCAGGGCGCCTCGTCACCCTCCTCGACGACTATCTGGCCGATGGGGCAGGCGTCTATGCGGTCTATCCGCACCGCAGGCACCTTCCGGCCCGGGTACGGGCGCTGGTCGATTTTCTCGCGCGCTGGATGAAGGAGAATGGCCGAAGCGAGGCAGGCGACGGCCCGTATGTCTGACTTCCCGGCCAAACGGACCGTTCGGGCGCAGTCCTTGGCGCGTGGCCGGACGCTCCGCCCGGTCCCAATTTCGCCCGCTTCATGCGGGACAAGGCCGCATCCGCAAAGCGATGGGGTGGTGGCGCATGCTGACAATATGCCGTAAGGCGTCGGGCACGGTTACCGCGCTTCTCGCACTCTCCGCTCCCGCTTTTGCCCATCCGCACGTGTTCGCCGAAGCCCGTCTTGATGTTGTCGTGAACGGCGATCAGGTGGAGGCGCTGCGCCATCTATGGCGTTTTGACGATCTGTTCTCCAGCACCGTTCTCATCGAGTTCGACCGGAACAAGAACCTTGAGCTCGATCAGGGCGAATTGCAGGAGGTCGCAGGCGTCGTCCATGAATCGCTTGCCGAGTTCAATTACTTCCAGATCGTCACGGCGAACGGGAAGGACGTCGCCATGCAGGCGCCGGCCGAGCTCATTGCCGACTTTACCGACAACCAGCTCATCATCCTTTTCGAATCGCTTCCGAAGGAGCCGATCCCGCTTGAAGGCACGGTCGCTTTCGGCGTTTACGATCCCACCTTCTACACGGCCATCGACTTCACCGAGGATGAATACATGGCCGTCGAAAACCTGCCGCCGGGCTGCAGCCGGCAGGTCATCCGTCCCGACCCTGAAGAAGCCATTGCCCAGAATCAGGAGACACTGACGGAGGCTTTTTTCAATGATCCGGCCGGCAATGACTTAAGCAAGATCTTCGCGACAACGCTTGAGATCACGTGTGATGCGAATGGCTAGCGCGGCTTCGAAAGAGCCGGATGTTGCAGATCGCAAGACAGCGGGTCTCTTCGCCGCCTCCCTCTTTGCGGGAATGGCGATTGCCGCGGCCTTGCTGGTTCCGGCCGCCGCCCTTGCGCAAAGCTCGCTCGGCATCGGCACAGCCGAGCCGTCGATGGCCCCGGCGGGTCCTTTCGCCGGTTTCCTGCAGTGGGTGAATGCCGAGCAGCAGCGTTTCTATCGCGCGCTGACCGGCGCGCTCAAGGCCATGCGGGACGACGGCTCGCAGCTCTGGCTGCTGATCGGCCTTTCCTTCGCTTACGGCGTCTTCCACGCGGCGGGGCCGGGTCACGGCAAGGCGGTCATTTCCTCCTACATGCTTGCCAATGAGGTGGCGTTGAGGCGCGGTGTGGTGCTTTCCTTCGCCGCGGCCCTGATGCAGGCCGTATCGGCCATCGTTCTGACGGGCGTCGTGTTTCTCGTGCTGCGCGGTACGGCCATCTCGATGACCGATGCGACCCGGTTTCTGGAGACCGCAAGCTTCGCACTGATCGCGGCCTTCGGCGCCTGGCTGCTGTGGCGCAAGCTCGGCCCGCTTCTCCTGCGTGGGGGCCGGACGCACAGCCTCTCGGCCGCACATGCCCATGCACACCCTCATTGTGATCATGCGCATGACCATGCGGCCGGCGAGATCTGTGATTCCTGCGGCCATGCCCATGCGCCCGACCCTATGCGCCTTACAGGTGACCGCCTGGATTGGCGTGCCGCTTGGTCGGCTGTGGCGGCAGTGGGCCTGCGGCCGTGCTCCGGCGCTTTGATCGTTTTGACATTCTCCTTCCTCAACGCCCTGTGGATGGGCGGCGTCGCCTCCGTCTTCGCAATGGCCGCAGGCACTGCGATCACCGTGTCCGTGCTGGCCAGTTTCGCCGTTATGGCCAAGGACCGGGCCTTGCGGCTTGCGGGAGGGGGACGGCTCGGCGCGCGCATTCATGCGGGCATCGAGATTTTCGGTGCTCTTCTGGTTTTAATCTTGGGGCTTATCCTGCTGGCGGCCAGCCTCGGCTGAAACATGGCCGCAGGTTCGGGCACGGTAACGGCCACGCCCGCCTTCGCTACGATCCCGCGGCGTCGGATTCCCCTTCCTCGTTTCCGAAGCTGAGCAGCCGGTCGAGAAGGTGGAGCAGCTGGTCGCGGTTCTCCGGTCCGCCAAGGGTGGCCACGATGCGGTTCTCGTGGTCCTGCCACAGCGCCACCATCCGCTCCACGAAGTTGACGCCTTCTTCCGTGAGATACAGCGAGTGCGAGCGCCGGTCCGACTTGTCCTTGTGTCGCACTGCGAGCCCCCGCGCCTCGATCCCGTCCATCAGGAAGACGAAGTTCGCCCGTTTGATGCCCAGCTTGTCGGCGATGGTCGTTTGTTTCTGCCCCGGATATTTGGCGATCATGGCGAGCACGGAGAACTCCGCCGGGCGCAGCTTGAGCTTCGCCAGCGCGCCTGCGAAATCCTGATGAACCAGCAGTTGCGCCCGCCGCAACTTGAAATCGAGAAGAGAGGTCATGCAGGGAAGCCGCGGACGATCCGCCAAGGCCTCTTCTGAATCAATCGCCTTGCGGGACGGTTTCTCTGATCTGGCAACGGGCAAAGTCATGTCACCTCCATAGCGGGCGTCGAGCGGAAGAAAGATCAGGCAGGCGGAGACTCTGCGGCTGGTTGTCCGGTGTTGCCGCAGCAACTCGGCAGCAAACGCCGCGCCGGTATGGTCGCGCGGTCAAGGCCAATGAATGCGGCGAATTCGGCGCAAACGCCTCCGCCCCCAAAAGGACTGAATCAAAAACGTATAGCGCAATAAGCTACGGCATAGCCGCTTTCATGTTCTGATTACGACGTTTACAGTTCTGGGTGCGTCATAAGAGAACGAGACAGCAGCAGTAAAGCAGGCCATTTCACGTTCAAACGGCGTGAAGTTCGCTGCATAAATCTGTGATATTTAGCCTGTCATACGATCGTTTGTATAATGTGTACAGCCTGCGCGCCCCATTCGATGCCGGCTTCCCGCACCTGGCGCGCGGTGCGGCTTTCGGCAGGTGTGACAGGCAGCGGCAAGTCGTTTTCGGCGAGGGTGCCGAGGATGTAGCGCGCCAGCACCTGGCCGAAAGCCGTGCCCGGCGCGATCCCCCGCCCGTTATAGCCGCTGACGGCGATGATGCGCGGCGCGAGACGGTGGAATCGCGGCAGGCTGTCAGCCGTCGTGCCGATCATGCCGTACCAGCCGTGCCGGAAGGTGACACCGCCCAGCCTGGGAAACAGTTTCTTCACCGTCCGGTGCGCCCACATTTCATGGACGGCCCGGCCGGTCCCCCTCAGCGCGCCGACGCTGCCGAAGATGAGCCGACCTTGCCGGTCCCTGCGGAAGGAGGTCAGCACCTTGTTGGTGTCCCACGCGCCCTGGCGTTCCGGCAGGATTTCTCGAGCCGCCTCTCCGTCCAGCGGGTCCGTGGAGAAGTTGAAATAGGGCAGGAGAACGAGTTCGCCGCGAAGCTCCGGCCAGAGCGCCGTCGTGTAAGCATTGGTGGCGGCGATCACCCATTGGGCGCGAATGCTGCCCCTTTCCGTCGCAACGCGCCATTGCGAGCCTTCCTGCGTGACCGCGACCGCGCGCGAGCGCGTGAAGACCCGGGCCCCGGCATCAATGGCCGCCCGCGCCAGCCCCCGCGCATAGGCAAGCGGCTGGATCGTGCCCGCACGAAGGTCGAGCAAGGCGCCCGCATAGGCTTCGGTACCCAGCTTCGCGGCAGCCTCGCTGGCATTCAGCAGGCGGACGGGTGCGCCGCGCGCAGCCCATTGTTCGGCCCGCTTCGCCAGTTCGCGCAACCCAGTCGCCCCGACGGCACAGTGAAGCGTTCCGGCCCGTTCCGGCTCGCATGCGATACCGTGCCTCTCAATGAGATCGAAGACCGTGGCCGGTGCGTTGCCGAGGAGATCGAGAAGGCGTTCTCCGTAGGGTTCGCCGAGGGTGCGCAGCAGAATGTCCGGTTCCACCCACATGCCGGCATTCACCAGCCCAACATTGCGGCCGGAGCCGCCGTGGCCGATCTCGGCCGCTTCCAGCACAGCCACCTTGGCGCCGCCGGAAGCCAGATGCAAAGCGGCCGAAAGTCCCGTGAAGCCGCCGCCAACGATTGTCACATCGGCTACGATCGCGCCGGAAAGAGCGGAGGTTTCCGGCGCGGGCGGCGCGGTTTCGGCCCAAAGTCCCTGGCCGTCAGCGTCACTGCGCATTGTAATGAACTCAGCCTGAAGGAATCTGCGTAGGATTTTGCACGGGGCGCGGAAAATGCCAATGGCCCGCCGCAAACCGGCGTGCGGGAACAAATGCGGTCATGCGTTGCAGCGGCCAGGGGCAATCGCTCGCAACGCTGAAGCGTGGCTGCCCGCCTGCGAGCAGCGGGCATAAGTCAAACTGAAAAGCCCATTGCTTGCCGGTCTGCTATCTTCGGCTGTTGTCAGCCAAAATGGCGGCCGCAGAGCGGGCAGCATGTAATTCATCAACTCATAAAGCTCATCAATTTATGAAGCGGTGCTTCCATGAAGGTATACCATAACAAGTTAAATGCCCCTGCAATTAAGCCGGACCAAAGGCTGGATAGTTACCGAAAGAGCATCGGCAGCCATCAAGCGAAAATGACGTCGCAAGGGTCAGGTGGGCGCGGCGCTTTGCGTTCGGCCGATAGTACGGCGCCCCGCCAGCTAGCCGAACCGCCCATGATGCCTGACGAGGCACTGTCAAGGGGGCGCTTGGGGGAGACCATCCGCTATCGAGTGAATGTAAGCTCGAAGCCGCTCCCATTTGGTGTCAAAGTCTTGTATCTCAGTACAATCCTTGCGCTGGCGCGCGAGGCCTCTGCCGCCCCCGCGTTCTGGGATAGCAAACAAGAAGAATGGGTCCCTCCCGGTGAACCGGAGGATGATGTCAATTCTTTTAAGGAATATGTCTTTTCTCCCTTTTCCAGTTTCTTCTACAAATTGAACGTAGAATATGAAATGAGAAGCTGGAAGCCATCAGTTTTGAGTGGATCATATATACCGTATATTGATAGGAAAATAGAATCTTTTACTATTACTGATGGATATCTTTCAAATACCAATGGTATGAAATTGGAAGATATTTTGAATAGTGATTATATGCGATATGTTAAAGGTAATAGAATTTCTAAGAATATTTCGGACAACGAAATATATAATTTAGTTCGTGAAGTTCTGAAAAGAAATAATATAAGTGCTGATTTTGTATTCGGTTCCGAGGAAAGCGCCCTCGCTTCAGTTGTTTTGAGTAAAACCGGAAAGGCTTACGGCGAAAAGGATCTTCTCGATATTCAGAAGGAGTTTGTGAGGCTCGTTCTTGACTGGCAGAATGGTACTGCTGGAGGGAAAGACCCGTGCCGGGATGCAGCAAAACGGATGGCGATAGCCAGGGGGCTTGATTCCAAGGCGAAGGACTTCATCGACGACATGGCACTGCTGCTGCGGGCAAAATATGCAGACCCGCGTGCATTAACGTCATGCAGCATCTCTTTGCCGGTTGTGGCCGAGAACGGCTGCGAAATGCCGTCGCGGGAAGCGATAAAGGTCTTTAAGCAGGAGGTCGTGAACCCGGAGCTGAAGCCGGCCGCCGCGAAACAGCTGGACAAGCTCGTCGATGAGCAGACGCGTATTTTTCAGCTAGACCCTTTTGGTCAGGTGCTGAAAAACGTGGAGGGGCTCACGCTGAAGGACATTGCCGACAGCCCCCTTATGAAAGCTCATTATCCTGACTTGGATAAAACTGAACTCCAGTCGCTTCTTTATTCCTGGGCCGATGCCAAGGGCTTGGACACAAGCTTTCCGATGGGGT
>ERZ777003.356-NODE-356-length-93297-cov-48.455653_pt1 | contig 93297 bp, 89 predicted proteins | sample MGYA00374956_ERZ777003 | MGnify/ENA primary metagenome ERZ777003 (study PRJEB29302, sample SAMN06268252) | bioreactor metagenome | isolation source: Joint BioEnergy Institute, California, USA | place: USA:Joint BioEnergy Institute, California, USA | collected...
CACCGCCTAACCCACCGGATCACGCAGCACTACACCACTTCCCGGGACTTGACCTAGTGTTCCCCGCGCAGGCGGAGGTGATCTGTCGAGCGTGCCTGACGGATTGTTGGTGCGGTGGTGCTCCCCGCAAGCCTTCACGTCCCTTCACTTCGCGGAGGCGTGGGTGCGTCGGTGGCGGGTTCTCCATGGTGCAAACGGCTCGACGGTCAATCCAGCAGTGCCCGGTGCGATGTGCGGCCGGGGCCCGCCGCAGCAACAGCCGGGGCAGGCCCGCACCACCTGGGCCGGCGGCGTCGGCAAACAGGCCTTGTCGGTGTGGCATGGCATGATCATCCCCGGGAACGGGGGAGGAGGAACCCATGGCGGACCGCAAGCCGAAGCCGAATCGGAAATGGGAACAGCAGGTTCCGCTGCTGCTGTGCAGCGCGGTGCTCGCCGTGATCTCGCTCAAGCTCGGAGTGCCCTGGTGGTCGTGGGCGGTGTGGGCGGTCGTGGTGTTCTGCCAGATCGCCGTCGCCATGGGCTGGGACGGCAAACCGCCCCGTAACGCATCCGCCCTGAACAATCCAGCCTGGCAGCGGCCCGCAGCGGTGCCGGAGGCGCTACCGGCCCCGGACGCGCAGGGGTGGGTGCCGGGCTGGATGCCGGACCCGGCCGACGGGTGGCGGGAGCTGCCGCCCCTGGAACTGCCGGGCGGCTACCTGCTGCAGTACTACCGGATCGTCGACGACGAACCGCCCCAGCGGCGGTGACGGGTCGGGCTCAGCGGGTGAGGAGGGTCGCCGCGGCGGTGCCCGGCGCCCCGTAGAGCTGGGCGAAGCCCACCTTCGGCTCGCCGGGCACCTGGCGGTCGCCGGCCTCGCCGCGCAGTTGGCGCACCAGCTCGTGCAGCTGGCGCAGGCCGGAGGCGCCGATCGGCTCGCCGTTGGCGATCAGCCCGCCGTCGGTGTTGACCGGCAGCGAGCCGCCGATCTCGGTGGCCCCCTCGGCGAGCAGCTTCTCCTGCTCGCCGTCGGCACAGAACCCGCACTCGGCCATGTGGATGAGCTCCGCCCCGGCGTCGGTGTCCTGCAACTGCACCACGTCGACCTCGCCCGGCTCGATGCCGGCCTTCTCGAACGCCGCCCGCGCCGCGTACACCGTCGGGGCGGCGTCCTCCTCGACCGGGGCGAAGGTGGTGTTCACCTCGTAGGCGCCGTATCTGCGGGTGCGCACCTCCACCGCGCGCAGATACACCGGCTTGTCGGTGAACCGGCGGGCGAGGTCGGCCCGGCACATCACCACCGCGGCCGCCCCCTCGTCGGGTGAGCAGAACATGTACTGCGTCAGCGGATAGTTCAGCATCGGCGCGGCCAGGATCTGCTCCTCGGACAGCGGCTTGCGGCGGAACGCGTTCGGGTTCAGCGCGCCGTTGCGGTAGTTCTTGGCCGCCACCTTCGCCAGGGTGCGGTGCGAGATCCCGTGCTCGTGCAGGTAGCGGTTGGCCTTCATGCCGAAGAACTTGGTGGTCAGGTACTGGCCGTTCTCGGCGTACCAGCGCGGCATCCCGACCAGCGCCGGATCCTCGGTGAACGCTCCGCGCGGGTGCTTGTCCAGCCCGATCGCGATGCCGATGTCGTAGTCGCCCAACCGGATCGCGTCCGCACACGCCTTGGCCGCGCTGGCCGCGGTGGCGCAGGCGTTGAACACGTTGGTGAACGGGATGCCGGTCAGCCCGACCATGCCGACGATGGCGTCCGGGTTGGCCACCGTCCAGCTGCCGCCGGCGGCGAACTGGATGTCCCGCCAGTCCAGTCCGGCGTCGGCGACCGCGGCGAAGATCGCCTCCACCCCCATCTGCATCGCGGTCTTGCCCTCGAATCGGCCGAACGGGTGCAGGCCCACGCCGATGATCGCGACGTCCTCCATGTCGTGAAAACCCTCCGGTTCAGGCGATCGCGCCGATCTCCTTGAGCTCGGCGATGCGGTCCCAGTCCATGCCGATTTCGGCCAGCACCAGTTCGGTGTGCTCGGAGGCCTGCGGGGCGCGGGTGGTCCGCAGCGGCTCGTGGTTGAACTGCACCGGCCCGCGCACCACCTTGAACGGCGGCCCGCCGTCGGTCGACTCCACCTCGACGATCATGTCGTTGGCGATGGCCTGCTCGTCGCCGGCCAGGTCGACCAGGCTCTGGAACGGCGCCCACTGGCCCTTCATCGTCCTGAGGTGCTCCCGCCAGTAGGCGAACGGCTTGGCGCCGATCGCCTCGGCGATCAGCGCGCCGGCCGCCTCGGCGTGCCGCATCAGCGCCTCCGGGGTGGCGAACCGCGGATCGTCGGTGGCCTCCGGGATGCCCAGGTGCTCGAAGGTGTCCCGGATGTAGCCGGTCGGGCTGACGATACACAGGTTGATGGTGCCGCCGTCGGCGGTCCGGTAGTTGCCCAGGAACGGGTTGAACGGCTGCCCGCCGGAGGTCGGCATCGGCGCGCGCATCGTCTCCCCGGTGTCCATGCCCTGGGTGATGCTCGCCCCGGCCGCCCACCACGCGGTGCTCAGCAACGACACGTCCACCTCCAGCGCCTCACCGGTGCGCTCGCGGTGCAGCAGTGCGGCGGCCACCCCGCCGGCGATGTTCATCCCGCCGATCGAGTCGCCGAACGCCGGGATGCCCTGCGACAGCGGCGCACCGAGCTCCTCGGGGGTGAGTGCGTGGCCGATGCCGCTGCGGGTCCAGAACGCGGTGCCGTCGAAGCCGCCCACGTCGCGCTGCGGCCCCTTGTCGCCGTAGGCGCTGCCGCGGGCGTAGACGACGTCCGGGTTCACCGCCCGGATGTGTTCGACGTCGAAGCGGTGCTTCTGCCGGGCCGACGGCAGCGCGTTGGTCAGGAACACGTCGGCGGTGCGGGCCAGCTCGTAGAGCACCTGCTGCCCCTCGGGTTTGGACAGGTCGATGCCGACGCTGCGCTTGCCCCGGTTGGGGTGCTCGATGAGCGGGTGGCGGTTCGGGTTGAGCTGGAACCCGCCCATGTAGACGAACCCGCGCTGGGTGTCGCCGCGCACCGGGTGCTCCACCTTGATGACGTCGGCACCCCAGTCGGCCAGGATCGCGCCGGCCGCCGGGACGAAGGTGAACTGCGCGACCTCGAGCACCCGGAAGCCCTGCATCACCTTGGTCACGTCGGCTCCTCCCGTCGGCGCCACAGCGCTGTTGAATCATCCTACTGTAATGGTTACGGTTAGGTGTCCGGGTGGGCGTCTTGGGAGCGAGCATGAGCAGCGTCGAACAACGGGTCGAGCCGCGCGCGGACCGGCACGCCGCCCTGGCCGAGGCGCTGCGGCGACAGCACCGGGCCTTCCTGGCCGAGGGGCCGCCGGACGCGGCCACCCGGCGCAACCGCATCGACCGGCTGATGGCGCTCGTCCTGGACAACGCCGGCGAGTTCGTCGACGCCATGGCCGCCGACTACGGCACCCGGCCCGCGGCGGCCTCGCTGGGCACCGAACTGCTCGGCATCGTCCCCGTCGTCGAACACACCCGCCGCCACCTGCACCGCTGGATGCGGCCGCGGAACCTGCTGCGGCCGGCGCGGTTGGCCGGCCTGCGCGCCGAGGTGGTGCCCAGCCCGCTCGGCGTGGTCGGCGTCATCGGCCCGTGGAACTTCCCGCTCAACCTGGTGGTGCTGCCCGCCGCCGCGGCGTTCGCCGCCGGCAACCGGGTGATGGTCAAGATGTCCGAGATCACCGCCCGCACCGCAGAACTCATGCGGGAGCTCACCCCGCGCTACTTCGACCCGGCCGAGCTGGACGTCGTCACCGGCGGACCCGAGGTGGCCGCGGCGTTCGCCGCGCTGCCGTTCGACCACCTGTTCTTCACCGGGTCCCCGACGGTCGGGGCGCTGGTGGCGCAGGCCGCCGGACGCAACCTGGTGCCGGTCACGCTCGAACTCGGCGGCAAGAACCCGGTCGTCGTCGCCCCGGACGCCGACCTGCCGACCGCCGCCGCCCGGCTCGCCCAGGCCCGCATGGTCAACGGCGGCCAGGTCTGCGTCTGCCCGGACTACGTGCTGGTGCCGCACGAGCGGGTCGACGCGTTCGCCGAGGCGGTGCTGGCCGCCTGGCGGCGGATGTTCCCCACCGTGCTCGACAACGACGACTACTGCTCGATCGTCGACGACGCCAACTACGACCGGGTGCTCGGCCTGATCGAGGACGCCCGCGCCCACGGTGCCCGGGTCGACGCCGTGGTGCCCGACGGCGAGCCGCTGCCGGACCGCGACCGCCGCAAGATCCCGCCCACCCTGGTGCGCGGCGTCACCGCCGCCATGCGCATCGCCGACGAGGAGGTGTTCGGCCCGGTGCTCGCGGTGGCCGGCTACCGCACCGTCGACGAGGCGGTCGAGCGGATCAACGCCGAACCCGCACCGCTGGTGGCCTACTGGTTCGGCCCCGACGGTGCGGACTTCCGCCGGTTCGTGCGGCGCACCCGCAGCGGCGGGGTGGCGCGCAACGACTTCGCCGCCCACATGATCCCGTCCGACGCGCCGTTCGGCGGGGTGGGCCGCAGCGGGATGGGCGCCTACCACGGCAGGGCCGGCTTCGACGCGTTCACCCACTACCGCACCGTGGTCGGCACCGACCTGCCCTTCTCGATCACCGGCACCGCGGCCACCCCGCCGTTCGGCGCCGGGGCGCGGCGCGCCGCCGAGCTGCGACTGCGCCTGGCGCGCAACCGGACCCGTCGACGGCTGAGTGGAGGCCGGCGATGACGACGACCAAGCTGGTGTTCGACCCGTTCTCGCAGGAGTTCTTCAACGGCCCCTACGAGACCTACCGCCGCATGCGCGAGGAAGCGCCGGTCTACTACAGCGAGGCCTACGACTTCTACGCGCTGAGCCGGCACGCCGACGTCGCCGCCGCGTTCAAGGACTACGAGACCTACTCCTCGGCCCGCGGGGTGGATCTGGCGGCGGTGCGCAACCCCGAACCGCCACCGCACAAGTCGATCATCATGATGGACCCGCCCGAACACCGCCGGATGCGCAGCCTGCTCAACCGGGTGTTCACCCCGCGGGCCATCGAGTCGTTGCGGGCGATGGTCGAGGAGGTCGTCGACGGCACGCTCGCCGCGGTGGATCCGGACGGATTCGATGCGGTACAGGACTTCTCGGCGCTGTTCCCGATCGAGATCATCTCCCGGATGCTCGGGGTGCCGGCCGAGTACCGCCAGCAGATGCGGCTGTGGGTCGACGACTTCCTGCACCGCGAACCCGGCCAGGTCGAGATGAGCGCGCGCGGCGTGCAGGCCGCCAACGACATGGCCGTCTACCTCTACCGGCTCACCAGACGGCGCCGCCACGAACTCGGCGACGACCTGCTCAGCCGGCTCATCCGCGCCGAGATCGAGCGCGACGACGGCGAACTCGAACCGCTCACCGACGTGGAGATCACCCAGTTCGCCATGCTGCTCGGCGGGGCCGGGGCCGAGACCGTCACCAAGCTGATCGGCAACGCGTTCGTGGTGTTCGCGCGGTTCCCCGACGAGTGGGACAAGCTGCTGCGGGACCGGTCGAAGATCCCGGCGGCGGTCGAGGAGTTGCTGCGCTACGAGGCGCCCGCGCAGTACAACGTGCGCTGCTCGCGGCACGAGGTGACGCTGCACGGGGTGACCATCCCGGCGGGCAAACCGGTGTTCCTCATCGGCGGTTCGGCCAACCGGGATCCGGCGGCCTGGACCGACCCGGACCGGTTCGACATCGACCGCGACCGCACCGAGGCGCAGAACCTGGGCTTCGGGTACGGCATCCACAGCTGCCTGGGCGCGGCACTGGCGCGGATGGAGAGCGCGATCGCGCTGGACCGGATGCTTGTCCGGATGCCGCGCTTCGAGGTCGACTTCGACCGGTGCCGCCGGGTGAATATGCAGAACGTCGCCGGCTGGCAGCACGTCCCGGTCCGCATCCTGCCGGCGTAACTATCCGGAGGGGACGGCGGCCAGGGCCTGCTCCCGGGCCCAACGGTAGTCGGCCTTGCCGGCCGGGCTGCGCTGGATCACCGGCCGGAACACGACCGCCTTCGGCAGCTTGTAGCGGGCCAGCGACCGGCCGCAGTGCTCGATGAGCTCCTCGGCGGTGGCGGCCGCGCCGTCGGCCAGGGCCACCACCGCCACCACCTCCTGGCCCCACCGCTCGCTGGGCCGGCCCGCCACCACCACGTCGGCCACCGCCGGGTGCGACGCGAGCGCGGCCTCCACCTCCTCGGCGAAGATCTTCTCCCCGCCGGAGTTGATCGTCACCGAGTCGCGGCCGAGCAGCTCGATCGCCCCGCTCGCCAGGTGCCGGGCCCGGTCGCCGGGGACGGCGTGGCGCACCCCGTCGACGACCGGGAAGATGCGCGCGGTTTTGTCGGCATCACCCTTGTAGCCCAACGGAACCCAGCCACGCTGGGCCAGCCAGCCCAGCCCGTCGTGGCCGGGGGCGAGCACCGCCGAGAAGTCCTCGGCCACCACGCAGGTGTCCGGTCCCGGGTGGAACGTGCCGGTGGCCACCGCGCCGTTCGTCGACAGGTGTGTCATCTGCGCGCCGGTCTCCGACGAGCCCACCCCGTCGACGACGATCCCGCCGGGCAGCAGGTCGATCAGGCGTTGCTTGACCGTGGGAGTGAGGAACGCCCCGCCGTTGGCGATCGCGGTCAGCGACGACAGGTCCAGCCCCGCCGCCCGGCCCCGCTCGATGGCGTCGGCGAGCGGCCGGGCGATCGCGTCGCCCACCACGGTCACCACCGCGACCCGCTCGCGGGCGATCGTGTGCACCGCGTCGTCGGCGTCGAGCCGGTCCACCACGGTGGGGAAGACGACGGTCTGGCCGGTGCTCAGCGCGGTCATCGCCGCCCACTGCGCGGCGCCGTGCATCAGCGGCGGCAGCACCATCATCCGGGTGTCCGGACCGGCCGCCACCCGGGCGGCGATGTCGTCGTAGCGCTCCACCCGGTCGCCGCCGTAGAGCGACCGGCCGCCGAAGGCGGTCATGAAGATGTCGTGCTGGCGCCACAGCACTCCCTTGGGCATGCCGGTGGTGCCGCCGGTGTAGAGCACGTACACGTCGTCCGGGCAGGGCTGCACCGGCGGCGGGTCGTCCGGCCCGTCGGCCACGATCGACTCGTAATCCACTGCGCCGGGCAGCAGTTCGTTGCCGGAGTCGTCGGCGATCTGGATCAGTACCCGCAGCCGCGGCAGTGCGGGCAGAAGCTCGGCCAGCCGCGGCGCGAAGGCGGCGTGGTAGAGCAGCGCGGAGGCCCCGGCGTCGGCGAGCAGCGAGCGCAGTTCGTCCGCGACGTAACGGAAGTTGACGTTGAACGGGGCCACCCGGGCCCGGAACGCCCCGAGCATGCCCTCCACCCAGGCCGGGCCGTTGTAGGCGTAGATGCCCAGCAGATCCTGCCCGGTCTCGTGGCCGGCCAGCCGGTCGCGTTCGGTGTGGCAGCCCAGCCCCCGCCCGTGCAGGTATCGGGCCAGCCGGTTCGCGCGGGTGACCACCTCGCGGTAGGTCAGCCGGCGCCCGCCGTGCACGATGAACTCGCGGTCGCCGACGGTGGCGGCCACCGTCTCGGCGACGGCGGGGACGGTGAACTCGGTTGACATCAGCCCTCCGGGGCCGGGGCACGCTGCGAACACCCTTACCGTAACACTTTCCGGTACGGCGGAGTCCGCGAATTCGCCGACCACACCGCGCCGTCGGCGGCAGAATCACTGGGCGTGACCGACCGAGTGCTCGACGAACTGGGGTTCTATCTGCTGGCCGGTGCGGGCGGGGAGGGGCCCGCCACGCTGATGGACGAGGCGCGCCGCGGCGAGGAGCTCGGCTTCGGCACCGGATTCATCTCCGAGCGCTGGAACGTCAAGGAGGCCGCGTCGCTGGTGGGTGCGGCGCTGGCGGTCACCAGCCGGATGCGCATCGCCACCGCGGCCACCAACCACAACACCCGCCACCCGCTGATCACCGGCTCCTGGGCCACCACCATGCACCGGTTGTCCGGCGGCCGGTTCATCCTCGGCCTGGGTCGCGGGATCGCCGCGATCTACGCCGCGTTCGGTATCCCGGAGGTGACCACCGCCCAGTTGGAGGACTTCGCCCAGGTGATGCGCCGGCTGTGGCGGGGGGAGGTGATCTTCAACCACGACGGCCCGATCGGCAAGTACCCGGTGCTGTTCCTGGACCCGGACTTCGACGAGGACATCCGGCTGGCCATCGTCGCCTTCGGGCCCCGCACCCTGGCCCTGGGCGGGCGGCTGTTCGACGACGTCATCCTGCACACCTACTTCACCCCGGAGACGTTGCAGCGCGCGGTGAAGACCGTCAAGCAGGCCGCCGAGCAGGCCGGCCGCGACCCCGACAGCGTGCGGGTGTGGTCCTGCTTCGCCACCGTCGGCGACCACCTGCCCGAGCAGCTGCGGCTGAAGAAGACCGTCGCCCGGCTGGCCACCTACCTGCAGGGCTACGGCGACCTGCTGGTGCGCACCAACGGCTGGGATCCCGCGGTGCTGCAACGCTTCCGCGAGGACGCGGTGGTGCAGTCCATCCCCGGCGGCATCGACCACAAGGCCACCCCCGAGCAGATCGAGCACATCGCCGGGCTCATCCCGGACGAGTGGCTCGAACCCGCCGCCACCGGCTCGCCGCAGCAGTGCGTGGACCGCATCCGCAAGGAGTTCGACTACGGCGCCGACGCGGTCATCCTGCACGGCTGCACCCCCGACGAGCTCGCGCCGATCGTCGCCGCCTACCGCGCCGTCGACCCCGGCCCGGTCAGGGCGTGATGACGGTGCGCTGCACCGGTTCGGCGACCTGCTGGCGGCTGTAGATCGCCTGCTGCAGCGCGACCAGCAGCCGGTTGCGGGTCTCGACCGGCGAGATGAGCTCGTCGAACCCGAGATGCCCGGCCGAACGGTAGCTGGCCTCGAGCTCCATCCGCTTGAGCACCTGTGCGTAGTCCGCACCGGCCTTGGTGGCGCGGCTGAGCGCGGCCGCGCCCATCGCGCCCATCGTCGCGCCCGGGTAGGCGAACGTGGCGGCCTGGTTGTCGAATCCCAACAGCGACATCGCCATCGAGCCGAACCCGTACGCCTTGCGCAGCGTCACATGCAGTTTGATGGTGGTGGCCGTGGTCTGGGCGGCGAACATCCGGGCGCCGGACCGCAGCACCCCGGCCCGCTCCGACCGACTGCCCGGCAGCATGCCCGGGTTGTCGGCCAGGAACACGATCGGCAGGTGGAACGCGTCGGCCACCGAGATGAAGTGGGCGGCCTTGTCGGCGGCGTCGGCGTCGATGGCGCCGGCCATCACCTGTGGCTGGTTGGCGACCACCGCCACCGGATGCCCGCCGAGGTGGGCCAGCGCGCAGATCACCGCGCGGCCGAACCGGGGCTGCACCTCGAACCAGTCCGGCCGGTCGAACACCACGTCGAGCACCGCCCGCATGTCGTAGCTGCGCCGGTTGTCGCGGGGCACGATGTCGAGCAGCTCCGGGGTGTCCCGCGGTTCGGTGCTGTCGTCGCACAGCCGGGCCGGGGGATAGGACCACGCGCTGGACGGGAAGTAGGACAGGTAGCGGCGGATGTCGTCGAGCACCGCGGCGTCGTCGGCGGCGTCGTTGTGGATCACCCCACTGGCCAGCGCCACCTCCGGGCCGCCCAGGTCCTCCTTCGAAACCTCCTCGCCGGTGGACTCTTTGACCACCGGCGGGCCGGCGGTGAAGATCGCGCCCCGGGCGCTCATGATGGTGAAGTCGCACACCGGCGCCACCAGCGCGCCGTGCCCGGCCGACGGGCCCAGTACCGCCGCGACCGTCGGCACCCGGCCCGAGCAGCGGGTCTGCACCAGCAGGTCGGTCGGGGTGCGGCCGTAGTGCTCGCCGCTGGGCCGGAACCCGGCGCCCTCCAGCAGCATGATCAACGGAATCCGGTTGCGCAGCGCCAGTTCCGCCAGCCGGTAGCGTTTGGCGTTGCCGCCCGGACCGATGCTGCCGGCCAGCGTGGTGAAGTCCTCCGCCCCCACCATCACCGGCGCGCCGTCGATGCGGCCCGACCCGGCCACGATGCCGTCGGCGGCGATGTCGCCACCGACCAGGGTGCCCAGCTCGCAGAAACTGCCCGGGTCCAGCAGGTGCGCGATGCGGGCCCGGGCGTCCAGCTTGCCCTCGGCCCGGTGGCGGGCCAGCCGATCCGGGCCGCCCATCCCGAGTGCGTGCTGCCGGCGACGCTCGAGGTCCTCGAGCGTCTCCTTCCAATCCGAAGCGTCGGTCATCTGTGCAGTCCTCGGTGTGCCCGGTTTTCGTTGACCCTACTGAATTGCTTACTGTAGCTTCGTCGCCATGGGTGGCGGCGCGAAGTCCGGCCTGCGGATCGACCGGGGAATTCCCGGCCAGCCGGCCCAGGTGCCGCAGGCGGCCACCAAGGCCGAACAACTCGGCTACGACGGCTGCTGGACCGGCGAGGTCAACCACGACCCGTTCCTGCCGATGCTGCTGGCCGCCGAGCACACCAACCGGCTGGAGATCGGCACCGGTGTCGCCGTGGCGTTCGCGCGCACCCCGATGACCGTCGCCACCGTCGCCTGGGACCTGCAGGCCTACTCGCAGGGCCGGTTCATCCTCGGGCTGGGCACGCAGATCCGTCCGCACATCGAGCGCCGGTTCTCCATGCCGTGGAGCCGGCCGGTGCCGCGGATGCGCGAGTTCGTCGCCGCGCTGCGCGAGATCTGGTCGGCCTGGCAGCACGGCACTCCGCTGCGGTTCGAGGGCGACTTCTACACCCACACCCTGATGACCCCGATGTTCGTGCCCGAACCGCACCCGTACGGCCCGCCGCGGGTGTTCCTGTCCGCGGTCGGCCCGGCGCTGACCGAGCTGTGCGGCGAGGTGGCCGACGGGCTCGTCGCACACGCCTTCACCACCCGCCGCTACCTGCAGCAGGTGACGCTGCCCGCGCTGGAGGCCGGGCTGCGGCGGGCCGGCCGCAGCCGGGCCGAGGTCGAGGTGGCCTGCCCGGTGTTCGTGGTCACCGGGCGGACCGAGGAGGACCTGCGCGCCGCGGCGGCGCCCACCCGCGGACAGCTCGCGTTCTACGGCTCCACGCCCGCCTACCGGCCGGTGCTGGAACTGCACGGCTGGGGCGAGCTGCACACCGAGCTGCACCGGCTGTCCAGAGCGGGGAAGTGGGACGCGATGGCCGGACTCATCGACGACGAGGTGCTGGGCGCGTTCGCGGTGGTGGCGCCGGTCGACGAGCTCGCCGCGGCGCTGGCCGACCGGTACGCCGGCGTCGTGGACCGGGTGATGTTCTCGTTCCCGCCCGGGGTGCCCACCGCCACCGTCACCGCTGTGCTGGACCGGTTGCGCGGCCTGGCGGCCGCGGCAGGGAGGAGCCGATCGTGAGCGCACCGATCATCGACGAGGCGGCACGGGTCTTCGCCACCCCGAAGGCCTACACCGACGAGCCGAAACTGCATGCGGCGCTGACCCATCTGCGGGCCCACGCGCCGGTGTCCTGGGTGGAGGTGGAGGGGTACCGGCCGTTCTGGGCCGTCACCCGGCACGCCGACGTGCTGGCCGTCGAGCGCGACAACGAGCTGTTCACCAACGCGCCCCGGCCGGTGCTCACCACCGCCCGGGGCGACGAGCTGCAGGCCGGGCTCGGGGTGCGCACGCTCATCCACACCGACGACCCCGAGCACCGCGACCTGCGCGCCATCGGGTCCGACTGGTTCCGGCCGAAGGCCATGCGCGCCTTGCGGGTTCGCGTCGCCGAGCTGGCTCGCCGCTACGTCGACCGGATGGCCGCCATCGGCCCGGAGTGCGACTTCGCCCAACAGGTCGCGGTGAACTATCCGCTGTACGTAATTCTTTCGCTGCTCGGGCTGCCGGAGTCCGACTTCCCGATGCTGCTCAAGTGGACCCAGGAGCTGTTCGGCAGCGACGACGAGGAGTTCCAGCGCGGGCAGTCACCCGACGACCAGATGCCCGCCCTGCTGGAGATGTTCGAGTACTTCACCAGGCTGACCGCATCCCGGCGCGAACACCCCACCGACGACCTGGCCTCGGCGATCGCCAACGCCCGCATCCACGGCGAGTTCCTCAGCGACATCGACTGCCTGTCCTACTACCTCATCGTCGCGGCGGCCGGCCACGACACCACCAGCGCGGCGATCGCCGGCGGCATGCTCGCGCTGGTGCAGCACCCCGACCAGTTGGCCCGGCTGCAGGCCGACCCCGGGCTGATGGGAACCGCGGTGGAGGAGATCGTCCGCTGGGTCACCCCGGTCAAGGCGTTCATGCGCACCGCCCGGCGCGACACCGAGGTGCGCGGCGTGCCGATCCGGGCCGGCGAGTCGGTGCTGCTGTCCTACGTCTCGGCCAACCGGGACGAGGAGGTGTTCGCCGAGCCGTTCCGCTTCGACGTCGCGCGGGATCCGAACAAGCACCTCGCATTCGGGCACGGGGTGCACTTCTGCCTGGGGGCGGCGCTGGCCCGGATGGAGACGAACTGCTTCTTCACCGAGCTGCTGCCGCGGCTGCGGACGGTGCAGCCGGCGGGGGAGCCGGAGTTCATCGCGACGACGTTCGTCGGCGGGGTCAAGCACCTGCCGCTGCGCTACGACCTCGCCTGACCGCCGGCCGGTTACGGCCCGAGCTCGACGACCTCGACGTTGTCCAGCGAGCGGTCCCGGGTCTCGTGCATGACGAACACCGCGATCAGCGTCAGCGACGCCGCGACGAGCAGATACACGCCCACCCAGGCGACCCCGTAGGAGGTGGCCAGCCAGGTCGCGATGAACGGGGCGACCGCCGCGCCGAGGATGCTCGAGACGTTGTAGGCCACCCCGGAACCGGTGTAGCGCACATTGGTCGGGAACAGCTCGGGCAGCACCGCGCTCATCGGCGCGAAGGTCAGGCCCATCAGCGTCATGCCGATGATCAAAAACACCAGCATGGTGCCGAACGAGGTGTCCAGCCCGCCCAGCAGCGGCGCGAACAGCGCGCCGTAGACCATGATCCCGGCGGTCACCCACAGCAGCAGCCGACGCCGGCCCAGCTTGTCGGCCAGCCAGCCGGAAAGCGGCAGCGCACCGGCGAAGAACAGCACCGCGATGAGCTGCATCTCCAGGAAGTCGACGTAGGGGAAGCCCAGCCCGCTGCCCTCCGGCGGCTTCTTGCCGGTGCCGAAGCTCAGCGCCCAGGTGGTGACGATGTAGAACAGGGTGTAGGTCGCCAGCATGACGAACGTGCCGATGATGAGCTGACGCCAGCTGGTGCGGAACACCTCGGCCAGCGGCACCTTCACCTTCTCGCCGCGCTCCACCGCGCGGGCGAACACCGGGGTCTCCAGAATGCGCAGCCGCACGTACAGGCCGATCGCGACCATCACCGCGCTGAGCAGGAACGGGATCCGCCAGCCCCAGGTCAAGAACGCGCCGTCGTGGTCGGGTTCGACGCTGCTGTGCCCCATCACCTGGATGAGCGTGATGAACAGGCCGTTGGCCAGCAGGAAGCCCAGCGGCGCGCCGAGTTGCGGCCACATCGCCGCCCAGCCGCGTTTCCCGGGCGCGGCGGTCTCGGTGGCCAGCAGCGCGGCCCCGCTCCACTCGCCGCCGAGCGCGAGGCCCTGGCAGAACCGCATCAGCGCCAGCAGGGCGGGGGCGATGATCCCCACCTGGGCGTAGGTCGGCAGCAGGCCGATCGCGAACGTCGCGATCCCCATCAGCAGCAGCGACGCCACCAGCGTGGTCTTGCGGCCCGCTCGGTCACCGAAGTGGCCGAACAGGATCGAGCCCAGCGGGCGCGCCACGAACGCCAGCCCGAACGTCGCGAACGAGGCCAGCAGCGCGGTGGTCGGGTTGCCCTTGGGGAAGAACAGGTGCGGGAACACGGAGACGGCCGCGGTGGCGTAGATGTAGAAGTCGTAGAACTCGATCGTCGTGCCGACCATCGACGCGACCACGATGCGTCGGCGCGGAATGCCGCCGACGAGGTCGTCGCTGTTCACCGCGTTGCTCACGCCTGCGTCCCCGTTCCTGGATTCGTCACATTGCCAACGACCGCGTAATTGTGCCGGATGGTGGGCGCACCGTGGTGGCGAGTGCTCAATTCGAGCGTTCGTGGATGGCCCGGACGGTGTCGATGGTGTCGGCCTCGGCGGCGGTCTTGTCGTCGCGGTAGCGCAGCACCCGGGCGAAGCGCAGCGCCAACCCGCCGGGGTAGCGCGACGACCGCTGCAGGCCGTCGAAGGCGATCTCGACCACCTGCTCGGGCCGCAGTCGCACCACGTAGCCGTCGGTCGGGCCGTCCGCGAGCGCCAGGAACCGGGCCGTCTGCCACTCCAGCATGGCGTCGGTCATGCCCTTGAACGTCTTGCCGAGCATGACGAACCCGCCGGTGGCGGGGTCGCGGGCACCGAGGTGGATGTTCGACAGCCGGCCGCTGCGGCGCCCCGAGCCCCACTCCACCGCCAGCACCACCAGGTCCAGGGTGTGCACCGGCTTGATCTTGAGCCAGGCCGCGCCGCGCCGGCCCGCGGCGTACGGCGCGGTCGGGGACTTCGCCATCACCCCCTCGTGCCCGGCCGCCAGCGTGGCGTCGCGGAACCGGGCGGCCTCGGCCGCGTCGGCGGTGAGCAACCGGTCCACCCGGTGCCGGGCCGGCACCAGCGCGTCGAGCGCGGCCAGCCGCGCGGTGGTCGGCTCGTCGAGCAGATCGGTGCCGTCGACGTGCAGCAGGTCGAACACGAACACCGACAGCGGCGGCAGCGCACCAGGTTCGGCGCGACCGAACCGGGAGGCGGTCACCTGGAACGGGTGCGGCCGGCCGTCGGGGCGCAGCGCGATCGCCTCGCCGTCGGCGATGAACTCGTCGACCGGCAGCGTCAGCGCGGTCCGCACCACCTCCGGCAGCCGCGCGGTCACGTCGTCGAGGCTGCGGGTGAACACCGCCACCTCCCGGCCGCTGCGGTGGATCTGCACCCGGGCGCCGTCCAGTTTCGCCTCGAAAACCGCGGTGCCACCCAGCTTTTCGAGTGCGTCGGTGACACCGGAAGCGCTCTGGGCCAGCATCGGCCCGACCGGGCGGCCGACCCGCAGGGTGAATGCGTCCAGGGCGGCACCGCCGCCGGTGAGCGCGGCGCCGGCCACCTGCGGCAGCCCGCCGGCCAGCATCGCGGCCCGCCGCACCCGCTCGGCGGGCAGCCCGGCCGCCCGGGCCACCGCATCCGCGGTCACCCCGGCCAGCGCCCCCTGGCGCAGCTCGCCGGTGAGCAGCCCGCGCAGGAACCGCTGCTCGACCTCGGTGGCCGCGCCGAACAGGTCGGCCACCAGCGCGGCCCGGCGGGCCTGTGACCCCGGGCCGGCCACCGCGCCGATCTCCGTCAGCGCGGCGTCGACCCGCTGCACCGTCAGCGTCGGGGCCGCCGCCGCCGGGGGCAGGTTGCGCAGCCCCGCCCAGCCCACCCCGATCTGGCGCTGCGGCAGTTCCCCGGACAGCCACGCCGTCACCACCGAAACCAGCGGTGCACCGCCCCGGTCGCGGGCATGCTCGAGGACCGCGGCGATGCGCTCGACCTTCGCCGAACGGGCCGTGCGCCGGCCGACATCGGCGGAGGCCGCCGCGACTTCCGCGAACAACATGCCCCCAGCCTGACACGGCGGGTTAGGGTTTGTGCGCACCGTAAGGCTTACCGAAGCTCGCATCGGTTACGTTGCAATCGGTCCTGTACCGGGTGGAAAGGAAGCTAGATGGAGATCGAGGGCAAGAAGGCCGTCATCGTCGGCGGGGCGTCCGGCTTCGGCCGGGCCACCGCGGAGGCGCTGGCCAAGCGCGGCGCGTCGGTGGCGATTCTGGACCGCCCGCAGTCGAAGGGCAAGGAGGTCGCCGACGCGATCGGCGGGTCGTTCTTCGAGGTGGACGTCACCGACTTCGCCGGCACCGAGCAGGCGCTCGGGCAGGCCGTCGACGCGCTCGGCGGGCTGCACATCGCGGTGACCACCGCCGGCGGCGGCATCGCCGAGCGCACCGTCAAGAAGGACGGCCCGCACAACCTCGACTCGTTCCGTCAGGTCATCGATCTCAACCTGATCGGCACCTTCAACATCAGCCGGCTGGCCGCCTGGCAGATGAGTCAACAGGACCCGGTCGACGAGGAGCAGGAGGAGCGCGGGGTCATCATCAACACCGCCTCCATCGCGGCGTTCGAGGGACAGATCGGGCAGGTCGCCTACACCGCCGCCAAGGCCGCGATCGCCGGCATGTGCCTGACCATGGCGCGTGACCTGGGCAGCCTGGGCATCCGGGTGCTGGCCATCGCGCCCAGCCTGTTCGCCACCGGCCTGACCCAGGGCATCCCGGACGAGTTCGCCAAGCAGCTGACCAAGGACGCGGCGTTCCCGCGCCGGCTCGGCAAGCCGGAGGAGTATGCCAAGCTCGCGCTGGCCATCGTGGAGAATCCGATGCTCAACGGCCAGTGCCTGCGGCTCGACGCCGGCCAGCGGTTCGCGCCCAAGTAGACCCAGACCTCGGCGCGGCGGGCGACCGGAGACGTCGCCCGCCGCGCCGAACGCACGTCCGAGGAGGAACAGGACAAGCATGGCGATCGCGCTCACCGACGACCACCGTCAGCTCGCCGAGGTGGCCCGTGACTTCCTGACCGGCCAGCAGGCCCGGCAGGCCGCCCGGGCCCTGCTCGAGGCGCCGGAGGAGACCCGGCCGCCGTTCTGGGCCGAGCTGGCGGGGCTGGGCTGGCTCGGGCTGCACGTCGACGAGGCCTACGGCGGCTCCGGATACGGCCTGCCCGAACTCGTCGTCGTGGTCGAACAGCTCGGCGCCGCGGTGGCACCCGGCCCGTTCGTGCCGACGGTGGCGGTCTCGGCGGTGCTCGCCGCCGCCGGCAGCGACGAGCAGAAGCGTCGGCTGCTGCCCGGTTTGGTCGACGGAACCGTCACGGCTGCCGTCGGTTTCGGTGGCGACGTGCGGGTCGCCGACGGGCGGGCGAGCGGGGACGCCGGCATCGTGTGCGGCGCGGGCCTGGCCGATGTGCTGCTGCTGGCCGCCGGTGACGACATGATCCTGGTGCCCCGCGACGCCGACGGGCTCTCGGTCGCCGTGCCGGCCAACCTGGACCCGGCCCGCCGCTCCGGGCGGGTGACGCTCGACGGTGCGGCCGTCGCCGACGTGCTGCCCGGCGCGCGCCGGCTCGCGCTGGCCTACGCCCGCACCCTGTACGCCGCCGAAGCGGCCGGCGGGGCGGGCGACTGCCTGACCAGCGCGGTGGAGTACGCCAAGGTGCGCAAGCAGTTCGGCCGCACCATCGGCACCTTCCAGGCGGTCAAGCACCACTGCGCCAACATGGCGGTGGCCGCCGAGTCCGCGGTCGCGGTGGTGTGGGACGCCGCCCGTGCGGCCGGCGACGGGGCGGCGGAGTTCGAGCTGATGGCCGCCGCCGCGGCGACGCTGGCGCTGCGCGCCTACGTGCACAACGCCGAGCTCAACATCCAGGTGCACGGCGGCATCGGCTACACCTGGGAGCACGACGCGCATCTGCACCTGCGCCGGGCGCTGACGCTGCGGGCGCTGTTCGGCGGCGACGCCCCGGCCGCCGATGTCACCGCGCTCACCGCCGCCGGGGTGACCCGGGAGAACAAGCTCGACCTGCCGCCGGAGGCCGAGACGCTGCGCGTGCAGGTGCGTGAGATCGCCGAAAGCATTGCCGCGCTTGATGAGAAGCAGCAGCTCGAGCGGCTCATCGAGACCGGCTACATCATGCCGCACTGGCCGAAGCCGTGGGGCCGCGCCGCCGGTGCGGTCGAACAGCTGGTCATCGACCAGGAGTTCACCCGCGCCGGGGTCAAACGGCCCGACTACTCGATCACCGGCTGGGTGATCCTCACCCTCATCCAGCACGGCACGCCGGACCAGATCGAGCGCTACGTCGACAAGGCGCTGCGCCAGGAGGAGATCTGGTGCCAGCTGTTCAGCGAACCCGACGCCGGCAGCGACGCCGCCGCGGTCAAGACCCGTGCGGTCAAGGTCGACGGCGGCTGGATCGTCAACGGGCAGAAGGTCTGGACCTCCGGCGCGCACTACTGCCGGCGCGGGCTGGCCACCGTCCGCACCGACCCGGACGCCCCCAAGCACGCGGGCATCACCACGATGATCATCGACATGCACGCCCCCGGCGTGCAGGTGCGGCCGCTGCGGATGCTCACCGGCAACGCCGAGTTCAACGAGGTGTTCTTCAACGACGTGTTCGTGCCCGACGAGGACGTGGTGGGCGAACCCAACACCGGCTGGACGGTGGCCCGCGCCACGCTGGGCAACGAACGGGTGAGCATCGGCGGCGGGTCGGGGGCGCGGGTGTTCGCCGGCACCAATCTGCTGCCGCTGCTGCGGCAACACGGCGACCGGCTCGGCGGCGGCGAGGTGCGGGTCGGTGTGTTCCTGGCCGAGGAGCACGCGCTGCGGCTGCTGAATCTGCGCCGGGCGGTGCGCAGCATCGAGGGCGCCGGACCCGGGCCGGAGGGCAACATCACCAAACTCAAACTGGCCGAGCACGTCGGCGAGCGCGCGGCGATCCTGGCCGCGCTGCACGGGCCGGACCTGGCGCTGCTCGACGGCGATGCCGCGGTTGCCGGGCTGATCGCCCTCGGCGCGCGCGGCATGGCCATTGCCGGCGGCACCTCCGAGGTGACCCGCAACCAGATCGCCGAGCGCATCCTCGGCCTGCCGCGCGACCCGCTGCTGAACTAGCCGGCGCGGCCCGTCGGCCCGCCCGGGGCGGGGGCGGGTTTTCCGCGCGTTCGGCCATGATGCGGCGGCGGTGGGTGATGGCGCGGGGTTGGTGGTGAGGGGCATTCCTCAACGCACCGGGCGGGGGACCGCCGCCGGCGGGCCCTGCCCGATCCAGGCCGGCAACGCCCGGCGCACGCCGGCCGGGCCGGTCAGCGTCACCGCGCCGTCGGCGAGGGCCCGTGTCCAGTCGGTGTCGCCGCGCCAGATCCGGGTCAGGGTGTGCAGGCTGGTGTGCACCGAGGCGGTGATCTCATGGCCGGGGTCGAAGTCGCAGACGTCGGCGGTGCCGTCGGTGACCACCAGCCACCACCGCGACGCCCGTGCGGCCACCCCGGACAGCTCGAAGAGCACGGTGGTGCGTCCCGCCGGCCATGCCGAAACCGGGATGTTGCGCCGCATGTCCCACATCAGCAGGTGCGGATCGAGATCCTGCTCACCGAGCTCGCCGATCCACCGCACGCCCCAGGCGGCCAGCGCGTCCACCACCGGCTCCAGTTCGCGGCCGCAGTCGGTGAGCAGATAGGCTGTGCGGCTGTCGATCTCGGTACGCTCGACGACCCCGGCGCGCACCAGCGTGCGCAGGCGCTTGGAGAGCAGCGCCGGCGACATCCGCGGCAGCCCGCGGCGTAGCTCGTTGAAGTGGTGACTCCCCAGCAGCAACTCCCGCACCACCAGCAGGGTCCACCGCTCGTCGAGCAGCTCCATCGCCTTGGCGACCGGGCAGAACTGGCCGTAACCGGACATCGGGCACCTCCCGGTCTCCACGGGGTTCGTACCGCCATCCAAACAGCACCGGTACAGATTTGGTACTGGTCGGCGTGATCCGCCCGGGGTGACGATCGAGTCCACACCGAAGGGGGAATCATGACCGCGCCGACCGACACCGAACTCGAGACCCGCCACCGCGCGCTGTGGGCGCTCGGCGACTACGCCGCCATCGCCGACCGGATCGTCGCTCCGCTCGGACCCGAACTCGTCGCCGCTACCGGTATCGGCCCCGGACAACGGGTTCTCGACGTGGCCGCCGGCACCGGGAACGCGGCGCTGCCCGCCGCCGCCACCGGGGCCCGGGTGGTGGCCGCCGACCTGTGCCCGAAACTGCTCGACCAGGGCCGGCAGGCCGCCGCCGAACGCGGCCTGGACCTGGACTGGCAGGTGGCCAACGCCTAGGCGCTGCCATTCGCCGACGGCGCATTCGACGCGGTGCTGTCCTGTATCGGGGTGATGTTCGCCCCGCATCACGAGCGGGCCGCCGCCGAGCTGGTCCGGGTCTGTCGGCCCGGCGGCACCGTCGGGCTGCTCAGCTGGACCCCGGACGGGTTCATCGGCCGGATGTTCGCCGCCATGCGGCCGTTCGTCCCGGCTCCGCCGCCCGGGGTGTCACCACCACCGTTGTGGGGCAACGAATCCTATGTGCGCAGGCTGCTCGGGTCGGAGGTGGCCGACGTGCGCACCGGACGTTGCGCCCTGCCCGTCGGGCTGTTCACCGACGGGGCGGCGTTCCGCGACTTCTTCAAGACCAACTACGGGCCGACCATCGCGGCCTACCGGGCCGTCGGCGACGACCCGCGGCGGCTCGCCGAACTCGACGCCGCACTGGCCCGGCTCGGCGACGAGGCACTGGCCGGTGGTCGCGAAATGTCCTGGGAATATCTGCTGTTCGTGGCCCGCAGACGCTGACCGGGCTGGCAGTATGGCGGCATGCTCGACCACGCCGCGGTGCCCACCCTGACCGACGACGCTCTGGCCGCCCTGCAGCGCTGGGTCCGGGCCGAGGGGCTCGGCGCCACGGTGTCCGACGTCGAACCGCTGGCCGGCGGCAGCCAGAACGTGGTGGTGCGGCTGCGCATCGACGGCCGGCCGGTGGTGCTGCGCCGGCCGCCGGTGCACCCGCGCCCCAACAGCAACCAGACCATGCAGCGCGAGATCGCGGTGCTGCGCACCCTGGCCGGCAGCGCGGTACCGCACCCCGAGCTCATCGCCGCCTGCGAGGACCTCGACGTGCTCGGGGTGGTGTTCTACCTGATGGAGGAGATCGACGGGTTCAATCCCGGCACCGAGGTCAGCGACGCCTACCGCAACGACCCGGCGCTGCGCCACGACGTCGGCCCCGCCTACGCCGCGGCCCTGGCCGAGCTCGGCAACGCCACCTGGGAGGGTCGGCCGCTGGCCGCGCTGAAACGGCCCGGCTCGTTCCTGCAGCGGCAGGTCCCGCAGTTCCGCAAACTGCTGGAGAGCTACCGGCACGACGGGTACGACCCGGCCACCCTCGACGTCGACCGGTTGGCCGCCTGGCTGGACGAGCACCGGCCGCCGGACGGGCCGCCCGGCATCATGCACGGCGACGCGCATCTGAGCAACGTCATGCTGCGCCGCGACCGGCCGGCGGTGGCGGCGTTCGTCGACTGGGAGATGTGCACGGTCGGGGACCCGCTGCTGGACCTGGGCTGGATGCTGGTGTGCTGGCCGACCGACCCCAACCCGATCGAGGTCGGCGCCGAGCTGGCGGCCCTGGGCGGGCTGGCGGTGCGCGACGAGCTGCTGACGGCCTACTACGACGCCGGTGGACGCCGCACCGAGCACCTGGACTGGTACGTCGCACTGGCCTGCTTCAAGCTCGGCATCGTCATCGAGGGCACCTGGTCGCGGTACCTGGCCGGGCTGGCGCCGAAGGAGGCGGGGGAGCGGCTGCACGCCTCCGCGGTCAACCTCATCGAGCTCGGCACCCGCGTCACCCGCGGTGACAACCCGTTCCGGTAGCGGCCGCTGCGCCGTGCCGGATAACGCGTTGCGCGGGGTGCGGCCGAAGGCCTACCATCGCGAACGTGCCGAGGAGACTCGTAGTAGTCAACCGCAGCGGGGTCTGATCCGACCGACGCCCCGCTGTGGGTTGTCGCTTTGTCGGTCGCCGTCCGCAGATCACTCGATCGACTCAAGAGAAGACCGGCACAAATGGGGTTCCTGGGTTCGGCGAATATTCTTCGCACAAGTTGTATTAACGCTCAAAGATCTTCCGCACGTTCGTATTTCGGTGCGCCGTTGCCCCCGGGCCTGCGTGAGCAGGCCGACGGGATGTCGTGGGCGGACTTTCTGGCCACCTACGCCCCGGCCGACGGCCGGGTGCGGCTCGGGCACTTCGCCTGCGCCGCCCCGGCACCGCGCAGCGTGGGGCCGTGGGCGCGGCTGTACACCTACGAGGCCACCCTGGCCGTCGGGGACGCGGTGGGTACCTGCACCGCGTCGGCCAGTGGCCCGATCGCCGCGCTCACCGAGATGCTCTACGAGCGCGGGGTGAAGGTGGAGACCGTGGGCTTCCACCAACTGCCCACCGTCGGGGCGCGCACCGCGACCATCATCCGCGGCTCCGACGGCGCGCACACCGACTGGGGGCTCGGCCTGGCGCGCGACGCCACCCAGTCGGCGCTGCGCGCGGTGGTCGCCTGCGCCAACCGGCTGCTGCGGGCCTGACCTGCCACCCGCGAGCAGACGCGAAAACCCCCTGCGCGGGTCGCGACAGGGGGTTTTTCGCGTCTGCTCGCCGGAGAAGGCGACCGGGGAAGGCTCAGCGGATCGGGCGCAGCACGATCGGCATGCCGTCCATCGGCACCGGCATCCCGGCGTAGTCCAGCTTGGCCTTGTAGCCCGGGTACGGCGGCTCCAGCCGGTAGTTGCGCAGCAGCCGGTGCATGACGGTCTTGATCTCCAGCTGGCCGAACACCATGCCGATGCACTTGTGCGCGCCGCCGCCGAACGGGGTGAACGCGTACCGGTGCCGCTTGTGCTCGTTGCGCGGCTCGGCGAACCGGGCCGGGTCGAACTTGTCCGGATCGGTCCACAGCTCGGGCAGCCGGTGGTTCATGCCGGGCCAGACCACCACGTTGGTGCCGGCCGGGATGTAGTAGCCCAGCAGATCGGTGTCGCGGACGGTCTGGCGCACGTTGAACGGCAGCGGGGTGACCATCCGCAGCGACTCGTTGATCACCAGGTCCATCGTCTCGAGCTTCTCGAGGGCCTCCAGATCCAGCGGGCCGTCACCGAGCCGGGCGCACTCGTCGCGGCACGCATCCTGCCAATCCTGGTTGGCCGCAAGGTGGTACGCCATCGTCGTGAGCGTCGACGTGGACGTGTCGTGGGCGGCCATCATCAGGAAGATCATGTGGTTGATGATGTCCTCGTCGGAGAACCGGTTGCCGTCCTCGTCCTCGGTGTGGCAGAGCACGGTGAGCATGTCGGTGCCCTCGGCGCCGCGGCGCTCCTTGACCCGCTGCTCGAAGTAGCTCTCCAGGGTCTTGCGCGCCTGCAGCCCGCGCCACCACTTGAACGGCGGCACCGGGGTGCGGATGATCGCGCCGCCGGCGCGGGTGGCGACCGCGAACGCGTCGTTGATCTTGGTGACCAGCTCGACGTCGGTGCCCGGCTCGTGGCCCATGAACACCACCGAGGCGATGTCGAGGGTCAGCTTCTTGACCGACGGGTAGAACAGGAAGCGCGGGTCGTTGGTGACCCAGTCGTTGGCCACCACCTTCGAGGCCACCTTGTCGATGTGCTCGACGTAGCCGGCCAGCCGGGTGCGGGTGAACGCCTCCTGCATGATCCGGCGGTGGAACAGGTGCTCCTCGAAGTCGAGCATCATCAGCCCGCGCTTGAAGAACGGCCCGATGACCGGGTGCCAGCCCTTCATCGAGAAGTCCTTGTTCTTGTTGGTGAACACCTCCTGGGTGGCGTCCGGGCCGAGCGCCACCACCGAGGGCAGCGCGGGGGAGTAGGCGTAGTGGATCGGCCCGTACTTGCGGTAGACGTGCAGCAGGTAGTCCGGCCCGCCGCGGAACGTCTCGATCATGTGGCCGATGATCGGCACACCCGAGTCGCCCATCACCGGCTTGAGCCCGCTGCCCGGGGGCGGTTCGGCGAGCACGAACTGCTTGAAGTCGTGCTCGCGCAGTTTCTTCTCGATCAGGCCCATCCCCGGCAGGTTGTTCACCGTGGGGGTCAGGCGGCGCTTGGCCTGGTCGAGCAAATACTCGGTGGTGCTGATCGTCGGCATCGTGACAAGCTCCTAATCGGCCCAGTGGTGTGGCTCAGGTCACTGACCCTCATCCTGAACGTCCTCGTTGACGCCTGTCAAGTTTTGAGTCCGGCGGGTTGCGGTGACAAGGTTGACGCCGTGACCGTCGAATCCACACCACCGGCGGAAACCCGCCGCAGCCGCGGGGACCGTCAGCGCGACGCCATCGTCACCGCGGTGCGCGAGTTACTGCAGGAGCGCCCCTTCGCCGACCTGTCGGTGAGCACCATCAGCGAGCGGGCCGGGGTGGCACGGTCGGGGTTCTACTTCTACTTCGACTCCAAGTACGCCGTGCTCGCCGTCATCCTCGCCGAGGCGATGTCGGAGCTGGACAAACTCACCCACAACTTCGCCCCGCGCGAACCCGGCGAAACCCCAGCCGAATTCGCGCAGCGGATGGTCGGCTACGCCGCCGCGGTCTACACCAACAACGACCCGGTGATGCGCGCCTGCACCTCGGCGCGCAACACCGACGGGCAGATCCGCGAGATGATGGACGACTTCATGACGACGGTCATCGACAAGATCGTCCGCGTGGTGCGCCAGGACGACGGGGCCCGGCCGATCAGCGACGACCTGCCCGCCCTGGTGCGCACCCTGGTGGCCACCACCGCCCACACCCTGATCCACGACAGCGCCTTCGTCGGGCGTGGCGAGGACCCCCAGCGCGCGATCGCGATCCTGCAGAAACTCTGGCTGTACGCGTTGTGGGGCGGCGGCACCGTCGACTGACCCGGTAGGGTCACCGCCATGGCGGGCTTCGCGGGCAAACGCTGTCTCATCACCGGCGCCGCCAGCGGCATCGGCCGCGCGGTGGCCCTGAAACTCGCCGCCGAGGGCGCGCAGCTGTTCCTGACCGACCGGGACGCCGAGGGGCTGGAGCGCACCGTGGCCGACGCCCGGGCACGCGGTGCCACAGTGGCCGCCCACCGCGCGCTCGACATCGCCGACTTCGACGCCGTCGCCGCGTTCGCCGCCGACATCCACACCGTCCACCCGGCGATGGACGTCGTCATGAACATCGCCGGGATCTCCGCCTGGGGCACCGTCGACCAGCTCACCCACGAGCACTGGCGCTCGATGATCGACGTGAACCTGATGGGCCCGATCCACGTCATCGAGGAGTTCGTGCCGCCGATGGTGGCCGCCGGCCGGGGCGGGCACCTGGTCAACGTCTCCTCGGCGGCCGGGCTGGTGGCGCTGCCCTGGCACGCCGCCTACAGCGCCAGCAAGTACGGGCTGCGCGGGCTGAGCGAGGTGCTGCGGTTCGACCTGGCCCGGCACGGCATCGGGGTGTCGGTGGTGGTGCCCGGCGCGGTGAACACCCGGCTCGTGCAGACCGTGCAGATCGCCGGGGTGGACCGCGACGACCCGCGGGTGCAGCGCTGGGTGCGCCGGTTCCAGGGGCATGCGGTCACCCCGGAGCGGGCCGCCGACCGCATCCTGGCCGGGGTGCGCCGGAACCGCTTCCTCATCTACACCTCGGCCGACATCCGGGCGCTGTACCTGTTCAAGCGGCTCGCGTGGGGCCCCTACGCCGCGGTGATGACCCGGGTCAACGTGTTCTTCACCCGCGCGCTGCGCCCGCCCCGGCGCGGCTAGTACCCGCCGGGCGGCGGGCGGAGCTCCAGCCGCACCCCGAGCAGTCGCACCGGCCGGTCGACGTCGAACTCGCCGAACAGCGCCAAGGCGGTCGCGGTGATCGTCGCGACGTCGGCGGTCGGCTCGGGCAGCTTGCGGATCCTGGTCCGGGTGTGAAACGACCGGGTGCGCACCGTGACGGCCACCCGCGCCGGGACACGGCCCTCGGCGACCACGTCGGCCAGCGTGCGGGCGGTGAGATCGACCAGTGCCGAACGCATCTCGGCAGGGTCCTCGAGGTCACGGGGGAAGGTGACGACGTGGCTGCGCGACCGCGGCACCCAGGGCTCGGCGCTGACGGTGCTGTCGCCGCCGCCCTTGGCCAGCAACAGCAGCCACAGCCCGGTGGTGGGGCCGAACGCCGCGGTGAGGACGGTGGCGTCGGTGCCGGCCAGGTCGGCGACGGTGGCGATGCCCATCCCGGCCAGCCGGGCGGCCGTCTTCGGCCCCACACCCCAGAGCGCATCGACACCGCGGTCGCCCATCACCGCCATCCAGTTGGCGTCGGTGAGCACGAACATCCCGCCGGGCTTGCCGAATCCGGTGGCCACCTTGGCCCGCTGCTTGTTGTCGCTGATGCCGACCGAGCACGACAGCCCGGTGCCGGCGGCGACGAGGTGGCGGATCCGCTCGGCCAGCCGCACCGGGTCGTCGACGTCGGCGCCCAGGTAGGCCTCGTCCCAGCCCCACGCCTCGACCGGGTGGCCGAGGTCGCGCAGCAGCGTCATCACCTCGGCGGAGGCGGCCTCGTAGGCGGCGGTGTCCAGCGGCAGGAAAACCCCCTCGGGGCACCTGCGGGCCGCGGTGCGCAGCGGCATGCCGGCGCGCACGCCGAACGCCCGCGCCGGGTAGGAGGCACAGGTGACCACCTTCCGGGGCTCGGTGGGGTCGCCGTTGCCGCCGACGATCACCGGCCGACCGGCCAGTTCCGGGCGGCGCCGCACCTCGACGGCGGCCTGGAACTGGTCCAGGTCGACGTGCAGCACCCAGTGGCCCACCGGCTACCGCCCGCAGAGCTTGCGCGCGACGTCGGCCCAGGCCGCGGCGAGCACCGCCAGGCTGCGGCCGCGCCGGCCGACCTGGTGTGCGACGTAGTCGGGGTCGAGCAGCGCCAGCAGGGCGGCGGCCTGCGCGTCGAGGTCCCCGCTGGTGCCGGCGGCGGCCAGCAGCGCCCGCACATGGGTGTGGTGCAGCGTGGCGGGGCCGTCGCGCAGCAGGTGGACGGTCTCGGACAGCAGGGCGTGGTGGTCGTGCACGAACTGCAGCCGTTCCCGGCCGTAGGCCAGCAGCCGATCCAGCGGCGGGGCGCCCGGGCCCAGCGGCGGCGGACCGAACAGGAAGCGCTCCTGGAAGGCCTTCTCGTCCTCGTCGAGCAGCACCAGCATCAGGCCGGCCCGGCTGCCGAAGCGGCGGAACAGGGTGCCCTTGCCGACGCCCGCGGCGGCCGCGATATCGTCCATGCTCACCGCGTCGGGGCCGCGCTCGGCGACCAGGCGGCGGGCGGCCTCCAGCAGCCGGGCGCGGTTGCGGGCGGCGTCGCGGCGGTCGGGAACCCCGTCGGCATCGGACACCACCGGCACGGTGCCGAGCCGGTCGGTGGGCCTCATCCACCCCATTTTAGTCAGCGTGAAATAAAACGGACCGTGGTCCGGTTGACCGTGGCATAGTGACGTCGCCGAGAGGAGAGAGCCCGGATGTCGGAAGTGAACGTACTGGTGCTGTTGGGCAGTCTGCGCAAGGAGTCGATCAACCGGCAGCTGGTCGAGGCGGCGGTCGAGGCCGCCCCCGCGGGTGTCCGGTTGAACTTCTTCGACCGGCTCGGTGAACTGCCCTTCTACAACGAGGACATCGACACCGATCCGGTGGCCGAGCCGGTGGCCGCGTTGCGCGCGGCGGCCGCCGAGGCCGACGCGGCCCTGGTGGTCACCCCGGAGTACAACGGCACGATCCCGGGTGTGCTCAAGAACGCCATCGACTGGGTGTCGCGGCCGTACGGCAACGGGGCGCTCAAGGACAAGCCGCTGGCGGTGGTCGGGACCGCGCTGGGCCGCTACGGCGGGGTCTGGGCCCACGACGACACCCGCAAGTCCTTCGGCATCGCCGGCGCCCGGGTGCTCGAGGACCTGAAGCTGTCGCTGCCGTCCAAGGAGCTCGACGGCAAGCATCCGCGGGACCTCGCCGAGGTGGTGGCGAAGCTGCGGGAGATCCTGGAGAAGCTCGCTGCCGAGGTGGGCTGACCCTTCGAAGTCCTGAGCACGATGCGCGGCGACCACTCGGTCGCCGCGCATCGTCGCATTCCGGGGCGGTGTCGATACCGGCGAACGAGTTTGCTGGCGGGCGCCCGCGGGGGCGTGTGGCGAAATCTGTCGGACCCCGGTGGTAGACATCGGTCACCGGCCGCCGGCGCGACACGCCCGGGGGAGCGCGACACGCCGACGGCGCCATTTGACAGCGGCTTACGACCTGGGAATTTCAAGAATGTGGTTTAGAACATCTTGTATGCCTGTGCAACGGCAGCCACTAGGTGTAGTGTCTTGAGCACAGCGGGCCACCAGATGTCCCGGCCGCCCGGAACCGGTCCGTCACGGGGGCGACAGCTCCCGGGGCGGGGTTCCCGGGACGGCCGGCGTCGAGTGGCCGAGGGGGCGTCCGGCCTCCGTGAACAACGCAAGCGTGACCAGTTGCCAGTCCGTACGTCGCAAGGAGCCTGAGGAGCCGTGTCGATGACCGTCACCGTGTACACCAAGCCCGCCTGCGTGCAGTGCAACGCGACCTTCAAGGCCCTCGACAAGGCGGGCATCGCCTACGAGAAGGTCGACATCTCGGTCGACACCGACGCGCGGGACTACGTCATGGCGCTCGGTTACCTGCAGGCCCCGGTCGTGGTGGCCGGTGACGAGCACTGGTCGGGCTTCCGCCCGGACCGGATCAAGGCGCTGGCGCAGCAGGTCGCCTCGGCGACGGCCTGACCAGGGCCCCTTCCGGCGGAGGGGGAACCGATGGGGGAGCGAAAGGGGTAAGCGGTGAGCGGTCTGGTGGTCTACTTCTCGAGCGTCTCGGAGAACACGCACCGGTTCGTCGAGAAGCTGGGCCTGCCGGCGATCCGCATCCCGCTGCACGGCCGCATCCGGGTCGACGAGCCGTACGTGCTCATCGTGCCGACCTACGGCGGCGGCCGGGCCACTCCCGACATCAACACCGGAGGCTATGTCCCCAAGCAGGTCATCGCCTTCCTCAACGATGAACACAACCGGTCGCTGATCCGCGGTGTCATCGCCGCGGGCAACAGCAATTTCGGGGCCGAGTTCGGCTATGCCGGCAAGGTCGTGTCCCGCAAGTGCAACGTGCCCTTCCTCTATCGGTTCGAGCTGATGGGCACCCCGGAAGACGTCGAGGCCGTCCGTGCCGGACTGGCTGAGTTTTGGAAGGACCAGCAGACGTGCCACCAACCGTCACAGCTTCAGAGCCTGTAACCGCGTCCGGCGGGGCGCAGACGCCGTCGGTGCAGACCGACTACCACGCGCTCAACGCGATGCTGAACCTGTACGACGCCGACGGCAGGATTCAGTTCGACAAGGACCGCGAGGCGGCGCGGCAGTTCTTCCTGCAGCACGTCAACCAGAACACGGTCTTCTTCCACAACTACGACGAGAAGCTCGACTACCTCGTCGACAACGGCTACTACGAGCGCGAGGTGCTCGACCAGTACAGCCGCGAGTTCGTCAAGAGCCTGCTGGACCGGGCCTACGCGAAGAAGTTCCGCTTCCCGACCTTCCTGGGCGCGTTCAAGTACTACACCTCCTACACGCTCAAGACCTTCGACGGGAAGCGCTACCTCGAGCGGTTCGAGGACCGGGTGGTGATGGTCGCGCTCACCCTGGCACAGGGCGACACCGACCTGGCCGAGAAGCTCGTCGACGAGATCATCGACGGCCGCTTCCAGCCGGCCACCCCGACCTTCCTCAACGCCGGCAAGAAGCAGCGCGGCGAGCCGGTCAGCTGCTTTCTGCTGCGCATCGAGGACAACATGGAGTCGATCGGCCGGGCCATCAACTCCGCGCTGCAGCTGTCCAAGCGCGGCGGCGGGGTGGCGCTGCTGCTGAGCAACATCCGCGAGCTCGGCGCGCCGATCAAGAACATCGAGAACCAGAGCTCGGGCGTCATCCCGATCATGAAGCTGCTCGAGGACTCGTTCTCCTACGCCAACCAGCTCGGCGCCCGGCAGGGCGCGGGTGCGGTGTACCTGCACGCCCACCACCCGGACATCTACCGGTTCCTCGACACCAAGCGCGAGAACGCCGACGAGAAGATCCGGATCAAGACGCTGTCGCTGGGCGTGGTGATCCCGGACATCACCTTCGAGCTGGCCAAGCGCAACGAGGACATGTACCTGTTCTCGCCGTACGACGTCGAGCGCGTGTACGGCAAGCCGTTCGCCGACATCTCGGTCACCGAGAAGTACTACGAGATGGTCGACGACCCGCGGATCCGCAAGTCGAAGATCAACGCGCGGGAGTTCTTCCAGACCATCGCCGAGATCCAGTTCGAGTCCGGCTACCCGTACATCATGTTCGAGGACACGGTGAACCGGGCCAACCCGATCGAGGGCAAGGTCACCCACTCGAACCTGTGCTCGGAGATCCTGCAGGTCTCCACGCCGTCGGAGTTCAACGAGGACCTGTCCTACAAGGTCGTCGGCAAGGACATCTCCTGCAACCTGGGCTCGCTCAACATCGCCAAGGCGATGGACTCGCCGGACTTCGGCCAGACCGTCGAGGTGGCGATCCGGGCGCTGACCTCGGTCAGCGACCAGACCCGCATCGACTCGGTGCCGTCGATCGTGCGCGGCAACGACGAGTCGCACTCGATCGGCCTCGGCCAGATGAACCTGCACGGGTATCTCGGCCGGGAGCGGATCCACTACGGGTCCGAGGAGGCCATCGACTTCACGAACATGTACTTCTACACGGTCTGCTACCACGCGATCCGGGCATCGAACAAGATCGCCATCGAGCGTGGCAAGCGGTTCGTGGGCTTCGAGAAGTCGAAGTACGCCACCGGCGAGTTCTTCGACAAGTACATCGACCAGGTGTGGGAGCCCAAGACCCACAAGGTCCGGGAGCTGTTCGCCAAGGCCAACATTCACATCCCCACCCAGGACGACTGGCGCCGGCTCAAAGAGAGCGTGCAGCGGCACGGCATCTACAACGCCTACCTGCAGGCGGTGCCGCCGACCGGGTCGATCTCCTACATCAACCACTCGACGAGCTCGATCCACCCGATCGCGTCCAAGATCGAGATCCGCAAGGAGGGCAAGATCGGCCGGGTCTACTACCCGGCGCCCTACATGACCAACGACAACCTCGAGTACTTCGAGGACGCCTACGAGATCGGCTACGAGAAGATCATCGACACCTACGCCGCGGCCACCCAGCACGTGGACCAGGGGCTGAGCCTGACGCTGTTCTTCAAGGACACCGCCACCACGCGCGACCTGAACAAGGCGCAGATCTACGCGTGGCGCAAGGGCATCAAGACGCTCTACTACGTGCGGCTGCGCCAGATGGCGCTCGAGGGCACCGAGGTCGAGGGCTGCGTGTCCTGCATGCTGTAGCGACGGGATTACCCACGAGTGCGGGCCGGGGTTTTTCCCCGGCCCGCATTCTTTTCACGGGAGAAACGAATTATTCGCGGCGCGGGTTGTCGGTGCTCCGTGCGAAGCTATCGACCGTGTTGTACACGGCTGAGCAAATGCAGACGTTTGTTTCGAAGTGCGAGCCGTTTCGGGGGGGACAAAGCGCCGGATCCCTACCGAAGCCTCGCCCTGTGCGTGATCGACAGCGTGCAATCCACCGGCGTCACCTATGGCAGCGTCAAGAATGTTGTCGCCCGATACCGGGCCTACCGCAAAGCGCAGGGCGCTGATCCCAACACGGACGGAATCAGCGAATTGCTGGTGACGTTCGACGAGTTGGGTGGCCCCGAAGGCTGGGCGGACCGTATCGGGAATCGCAATCGCACCTCCAGTCGAAACGGGGTGCTCAAAGCGGAGGCGATCCGCGATGCCGCTCGGGCCGTATCCGCCGAGGGAATCGAAACGACGCATGATCTCCGCGAGGCGGTGAAGGACGAGGAACGGTTTGCGCGGCTGCAGGCCGCCTGGTGTGCGGTGAAGGGGCAGCGCAGGGGTATCACCTGGCATTATCTGCAGATGCTCGCCGGAATCCCCGGGGTCAAACCGGATCGGATGATCTGCAGGTTCGTCGCCGATTCGCTCGGACTGAATCGCAATCAGGTCACCCCGGGATTCGCGTTGGAAATCGTGACGGCGGCCGCCGCCGAACTCAAGATGGACCCGAGGGACCTCGACCACGCGATCTGGCAGTATCAGCGCCGCCGGAGCTGATCCTTGTGGGCCGGTCGGGTTTCGGCGTCGCAGACACTCCGGTGCGATCAGCCGTCGGTGTCGGCCCGCCGGGCCCGGCGGTCCCGCAGCATCTGCCGATAGCGCTCGCGCTCGGCGGCCAGCCACTCGGGATTGTCGGCGATGATCCGGTTGATCTCGGCGGTGGTGAGCGCGGTGCCGACCCCGTTGCGGGCCACTGCGGCGATTGAGACGCCCAGCTTGGCGGCCACCAGATTCTTCGGGTGCGGGCCGTTCTTGCGCAGGTCCTTCAGCCACTGCGGCGGGTCGGCCTGCAGCGCGGCCAGTTCGTCGCGGGTGATCGGATTGGCCTGGAACTCCGCCGGTGTCGCGGGCAGGTACACGTCCAGCTTCTTGGCCGCGGTGGCGGGTTTCATGGACTGCGTGTTCGCCCTGCTCATGGGACCAGCGTATCGGTAGCCTGAGGCGGTGACCCCGCAGTCCCTCACGCTCGGCTACATGCCAGGTGCGACGCCGGCCAAGTGGGCGCGGATCTGGGCGCAGCGCCACCCCGACGTGCCCCTGCACCTGCACTCCCTCGCGGCGGCCGACGCCGCGGACGCGGTGCGCGCCGGCGTCGTCGACCTGGCCCTGCTGCGCCTGCCCGCCGACACCACCGGGCTCGCGGTCATCCCGCTCTACGAGGAGACGACCGTCGTCGTGGTGCCCACCGACCACGTCGTCACCGCCGCGGACGAGGTCGGCGCCGCCGACCTCGACGACGAACCCACGCTGATCCCGCTCGACGACGTCGTCGGCTGGTCCGGCGCGCCGGGCGTCCCGCTCGAATACCGTCCCGAAACCACCGGAGCGGCAATCGAACTCGTCGCCGCCGGGATGGGGGTGCTGATCGTCCCGCAGTCGCTGGCGCGGCTGCACCACCGCCGCGACCTGACCTACCGGCCGATCGTCGACGCCCCGACCTGCGCGGTCGGGCTGGCGTTCCCGGAGGGGGCACCGTCGGTGCTGGTCGAGGAGTTCATCGGGATCGTGCGCGGACGCCGGCCCGGCTCCAGCCGCGGGACCCCGCCGCCGCCGAAACGCACGGCCCGGGAGAAGACCCTGGCCAAGCAGGCCGCCCGCGCCGCCGCCGGGAAGGTCCCGCGGCGGCCGGCGAAGCCCAGGCGGGGGAGACGCTAGCGGACGGTGACCGTGCCGTCGTCGTTGATCAGCCACGCCGGGTTGACCGCGACCTCCCACACGTGGCCGTCGAGGTCGGCGAAGTACCCGGAATACCCGCCCCAGTAGGTCTTCTCGGCCGGTTTGATGATGGTGCCACCGGCGGCGGCCACCTGCGCCAGGACCGCGTCGACCTCGGCCTCGCTGCGCTGGTTGATCGCGATGCTGATGCCGCTGAACCGACCGTCGACGGGAACGCCGCAGTCGTTCGCCAGGTCCTCGCGGCCGAACAGCGCCAGCGCGATGCCGGGGAGCTGGTAGAAGACCACGCCGTCGTACACGCCCGCCGGTGTCCAGCCGAGGCCGTCCTCGAAGAACGCGCGCGACCGCGTCAGATCGTCGACGCCGAGGGTGAGCAGGCTGATGCGCTGTTCCATGCAGCCAGCCTAAAGGTAAGGCTTGCCTTACTGTGTCCGAGCGCCTACATTTAGCGGAAACATTTCCTCTAAATTGGGGGTTCCACGCTGATGACCAGGCGTTTCTCCGTGTTCGTCGCCCTGCTGGCCACCGCCGTGCTGGGCCTGGCACCGGCCGCCGCGGCCCAACCCGAGGCGCACGCCGTGGAGGAGTTCGCCATCACCTCCGAGGTGCCGACGCTCGAGGAGCTCGACGCCCAGATCAAGCTGCTGGTGGCCACGCCGGCCCCGGACTGGGTCAAGGCCGCCCAGCTCGAGGGCGGCGACCGCGCGGTGATCGTGCCGAAGATGATCTACCGGCTCGGCTTCTTCCGCGCGCCCAAGGGTGCCAGCCAGGTCACCGGCCCCGAGACCCACGACGGCGACCGGCACACCGCGATCATCAACGCCAGCCGGCAGGGCTCGCCGACCATCCAGATCGAGGCCGAGTGGCGCCGCATCGACGGCCGCTGGAAGCTGGCCAGCAAGTCGCTGTGCAACGGCATCAAGACCGTGGGCCTGCCCATCCCGTGCAACTTCCAATGATCGAAGTTCACGGTCTGACAAAGGTTCTCGGCAACCGCACCGTCATCGACGACATCACCGCGAGCTTTCCGGCGGGTACCGTCACCGCGCTGCTCGGGCTCAACGGCGCCGGCAAGACCACCCTGCTGCGGCTGATCGCCGGCCTGACCCGGCCCGATGCGGGCGCCGTACGCACCGGCGGACCGGTCGGCTTCCACCTCGGGCCGGGGGCGATGAACCCCCGCCACACCGTGGGGCGCCACCTGGCCTGGCTCGCCGCGCTGCACGGGGTGGCGGCCGCCCGCATCGACGCCGTGCTCGCCGAGGCCGGTCTGGCCGGCCGGCGCCGCGAACGCATCGACCGGCTCTCGCTGGGGATGCGCCAGCGGCTGGCCATCGCCTCGACCCTGCTCGCCGACCCGCGCACGCTGCTGTTCGACGAGCCGCTCAACGGCCTCGACGTGCCCGGCATCGTCTGGTTCCGCGGCCTGCTGCGGCGACTGGCCGACGACGGCCGCACCGTCGTCGTCGCCACCCACCTGCTCGGCGAGGTGGCGCTCACCGCCGACCGCATCCTGCTGCTCGTCGACGGCCGGTTGCACACCGCCGGGCCGCTGCGCGATCTCACCCCGCACGGGGCCGACGTCCGCGAATGGCTGGAGACCACCCTGCTGGAGTGCGTGTGAGCACCGCGGTGTGGCGCAGCGTGCACGCCGAGGCCGTCCGCTCCGGCGGCCCGAGCCGGCTGTGGACGGTCGTGGTGCCGGCCGCCGTCGCGGTGCCGCTGGCCGTGACCTTCGGGATCGCGGCCGTTGCCGAGGCGTTCGCCCGCATCCCGGGCCAGATCTCGGTGCTGGCGGTGACCACCTCCAACGCCGCCTACTGGGTCATCACCATCACGCTCACCCTGGTCGCCGTCGCCGGCGCCGACGGACAGGCCGCCGAGAGCCGGTACCGGACCGCGGATTTCGTTCGCCTCGCGGTCGGCCGCCCGGTGGCGGTGCTGATCGGCCGGTGGCTGTTCTACGCCGGGCTGGGAGCGCTGCTCACCGCGGTGACACTCGTCGTCGCGCTGGTCGGGTTGCCGGCCGTTGCGCCGACCGTCTACGGACCGGTCTCGCTGGCCGATCCGGTGGGCATCCGGTTGGCCTGGACCCTGCCGGTGCTGGCGGCGTTCGCGGCCGGGGCCGGGGTGGGCGTCGGTGCGCTGACCCGCGCCCCGCTGCCCGCCGTCGGTGGGATCCTGTTGTGGTCGTTCGTCTTCGAGACCGCCGCGGGGTATCTGCCCAGTGGGGCGACGCTGCAGCGGTTCCTGCCGATGTTCAACGTGGTGTACGCGGCCGGGCAGGAGACCGTGCTGACCCCGCCGTGGAGCCGCGACGCCGCGCTGCTCTACAGCTGTGCGGTGTTCACCGCCATCTTCACCATCGCCGCCCTGGACCGGGCGGCTCGAGAAAGGACAGCCCGAAATGACTGACAGGCAATCACTTCCGCTGCCGACCCGGTCGGACGCCGACCTGCCCGGGCACTGGCTGCTGGCCCGGCTGGGCAAGCGGGTGCTGCGCCCCGGCGGGCTGGAACTGACCGGCCGGCTGCTGGCCGCCGCCCGGGTGACCGACGCCGACGTCGTCGAGCTCGGTCCCGGGCTGGGTCGCACCGCCGCCGACATCGTCGCGCTGCGGCCGCGCTCCTACGTCGGTGTCGACGACACCGCCGCCGCCACCGAGAACGTCCGCAAGGTGGTGGCCCCGGTCGGCGGTGAGGTGGTGGTCGCCCATGCCGCCGAGACCGGCCTGCCCGCGGACAGCGCCGATGTCGTCATCGGCGAGGCGATGCTGACGATGCAGGGCGAGCGCGACAAGCGGGCCATCGTCGCCGAGGCGTTCCGGGTGCTGCGCCCCGGCGGCCGGTACGCGATCCACGAACTCGGCCTGCAGCCCGACGACGTGGCGCAGGACATCAAGGACGAGATCCGCCGCGACATGTCGCGGGCGATCAAGGTCAACGCCCGCCCGCTGACCGTCGAGGAGTGGAAGAAGCTACTCACCGACGCCGGATTCGAGATCGAGACCGTCGACCGGGCGGAGATGGCGCTGCTCAACCCCTCCCGGGTGCTCGCCGACGAGGGGCTGTTCGGCGCGCTGCGCATCGCCGGCAACCTCATCCGCCGCCCGGCCGCCCGGGCCCGGGTGCTCGGCATGCGGCGCACGTTCCAGCGCTACCGCGACAAGCTCACCGCGGTCGCGATCGTCGGGGTGGTCCCGCGCTAACCTGCCACTGATGTCCGTACCCGTTCACCGCGCCGGCGCCGCGCCGCGCGCCGACCGCGGCGCCGGTGTGCAGCGACGCCGGGTGCTCGAGGTGGTCCGCAACGCCGCGGACGGGGTGGACGCCCGGCAGGTCGCCGACGCGCTGGGCATCCACGTGACCACCGCCCGGTTCCACCTGGCCGCGCTGGAGGAACAGGGCGTGCTGCGGCGCCGCCGCACCGGCGGGGCCGGCCGGGCCGGGCGGCCCCGGGCCGTCTACGAGCCCGCCCCGCGACTCGACTACGCCGACATCGTCGCGCTGTTCGCCGCCCACCTCGGCGGCACCGCCGCGGAACGGGAGACGCGGGCGGTGCGCATCGGCGCCGACCTGGCCCGCCGGGCCCGGGTGGCCCGGTTGCGGCCGGAGGACACCGTCGCCGACATGGTCGTCGCCACCCTCACCGAACTCGGCTTCCAGGTGCGGTCGGTGCTGACCTCGTTCGGTGCGACCACGGTGCAGATCTGCACCTGTCCGTTGGCCGAGGTCGCCGCCACCGCACCGGAAGTCGTGCGCGGCATCCAGCAGGGACTGATCCAGGAAGTGATCGACCGCAACGCCGACGCCGTCGGTGCCCGCTACCAGGCGTCGGTGACACCGGACCCGCACGGGGGCTCGTGCGAGGTCAACCTCGTGCTGCGCCCCGAGCGCTGAGAAGTACACGTCCCCGGTGCCGAAAGCCGGGGCAGGAGAGGAGAACCCATGACCGCGTCCACCGCTCTGTCGCTGCACCGGCTCGCCGACGAGCAGATCGCCGCCGCCAAGGCAGCCTCGGCGGGCCGCTCCGCGCAGAGCGTGTTCGGCGGCAGCGACAAGACCCTGCGCCAGACCGTGCTGGCGCTGGCCGCCGGCAACGGCCTGGCCGATCACGAAAGCCCCGGTGAGGCAACACTGTTGGTGCTGCGTGGTCGGGTCCGGCTGAACGCGCCGAGCGGGAACGTCGAGGCGGCCGCCGGCGACTATCTGGAGATCCCGGCCGAGCGGCACAGCCTCGACGCGCTCGAGGACTCGGCGGTGCTGCTGTCGGTGGTGCCCCGCTGACGGTTACCCGCGCACCGTGTGCTGGGGGCCCTGTGCCTTCTTGTACAGGGCCTTCAGCATCCGGTCGCGGAACCAGGCGTTGTCGATCAGCCGCAGGCCGGCCTCGGCCAGCTTCGGCTGTCCGATCAGCTTGTGCATGATGCGGCCGCGCCGGTACTCCTTGCCCCAGGCCTCTTCCATCCGCAGCTGGTAGTTCGTGAAATCGTCCGGCCCGCCGTTGGTCAGCGCGGCGATCGCGCACTCACCGGCGGCCAGCCCCGACTCCAGCGCCTTGGAGATGCCCGCACCCGACGCCGGCTTACCCGCGCCCAGCGAGTCGCCGACGAACAGCACACCCGGGCGCCACGGCGGCCAGGCGGTGAAGCCCATCGGCAACCGCCAGGCCCGCACGCTGCGGTTCTTCTTGAGCTCCTCGATCGGCGGCAGCTCCCACTCGCGCGGCAGCGAGCGCATGAACTCGCCGAGGAACTGGGTGGCGTTGATCGCCTGCCAGTTCTTGTAGCTGTTGACGTAGCCCAGGCCGATGTTGAACCGGCCGCCGCCCATCGGGAACACCCACCCGTAGCCGGGCAGCTGATCGCCCTGGAACCGCAGCTTCAGGTAGATGTCGAGGCTGTCGGTGTCGGGCCGGTTGGCGTCCATCTCGGCCCGGATCGCGATCGCCGAGTAGCCCTTGTACTCCGAGTCGATCTTCAGCGCGCGCTTGATGGGGGAGTAGGCGCCGTCGGCGGCGATCACCGCGTCGCCGTAGACCTTCTCACCGCTCTTGAGCGTCACCCCGACGACCCGGCCGTTCTCCACGATCGGGGCGGTGACCTCCGCGCCCTGCCGCACCTCGGCACCGGCGGACTCGGCGTGCTTGAGCAGCGTGGTGTCGAGCCGTTCCCGGCTGACCGTGTGCCCGTGGTCGGGCATGCCCGGGCGCTTGGGGAACGACAGCTCCCACTCGCTCGGGCTGAACACCGTCACCCGGTTCACCCGGTGATAGGTCGCGACCTCCTCGGCGAGCCCCATCTTCTGCAGGTAGCTCACGGCGCGGGCGGTGAGGCCGTCGCCGCACGGCTTCGGGCGCGGGAACACCGCCTTGTCGAGGACCACCACCTTCGCCCCGGTCTGGGCGGCCTGCCATGCGGCCGCGGAACCCGACGGCCCGCCGCCGGCGATGACCAGGTCGTAGCGCTGCGTCATAACCCTCGTCTCGGTTTGCTCGGTTGCCGCAGCGATCCTACCGGAGCGAGCGACGGCGCACCGCCGCGCGCGCCCCGGCTGTGACGAACGCGAAACGCCCGCCGCGCCCGCGCGGTCGGCGCAGGTCAGGGATGCCGCACGGGTACAGTGGTCCCGTGCGGCGAGGGGCGAGGCCACGGTCGGGTGGCGAGTCGGGCGGCAAAGTCGATGCCCGCAGGGAACGTTGGCGCGAACACCGCAAGAAGGTGCGCGCGGAGATCGTCGACGCCGCGTTCCGCGCCATCGATCGGCTCGGCCCGGATCTGAGCCTGCGGGAGATCGCCCAGGAGGCCGGCACCGCCAAGCCGAAGATCTACCGCCACTTCACCGACAAGTCCGACCTGCACCAGGCCATCGGCAAGCGGCTGCGCGACATGCTGTGGGCGGCGATCTTCCCGTCGATCGACCTGGCCGCCGACACCGGCCGCCAGATCATCCGCCGCGCCGTCGAGCAGTACGTGCGGCTGGTCGACGAGCACCCCAACGTGCTGCGGTTCCTCATCCAGGGCCGGTTCGCCGAACAGGGCGCCTCGGCGATCCAGGCGCTCAACGAGGGCCGGGACATCACCCTGGCCATGGCCGACCTGTTCGACCAGGAGCTGCACGACATCGAGCTCGACCCGACCGCGCTCGAGCTGGCCGCCTACGCGGCCTTCGGCTGCGTCGCCTCGGCGACCGACTGGTGGCTGGGCCCGGACCCGGACAGCCCGCGCCGGATGTCCTCCGAACAGTTCGTCGCGCACCTGACCACGATCATGATCGGCTCGATCAGCGGCACCTGCGAGCTGCTCGGCGTGGAGCTCAACCCCGATCTGCCGCTGCACGCCGGAGTGCGGCGGCGCGAGAGCGTCGCCTGAGCGGCCCGGCGTACAAGGAGGGACCAAGGTCCCGTTGACACCGTCCTGGTCCGTCCGGACGATGGAACTACCCGGTACCGCCGGTCCCAGGAAGGATGACGCGATGACCGTTGCCGAACAGCCGGCCGACACCACGGCGACCACCCCACCCGTGCGCACCGCCGCCCTCGTGATCGGGACCGGGTTCTCCGGGATCGGGATGGGCATCGAGTTGCAGCGCCGCGGGGTGGACTTCCTCATCCTCGAGAAGGCCGACGAGATCGGCGGCACCTGGCGGGACAACACCTACCCCGGGTGTGCCTGCGACATCCCGTCGCACATGTACTCGTTCTCCTTCGAGCCGAAGGCCGACTGGACGCACATGTGGTCGTTCCAGCCGGAGATCCTGGACTACCTGCGCGGGGTGGTCGACAAGTACGGGCTGCGCCGCTACATCGAGTTCGGCGCGCAGGTCGACCGCGCCCACTGGGACGACGCCGAGATGCGCTGGCACGTCTTCACCACCGACGGCCGCGAGTACGTCGCGCAGTTCCTGATCTCCGGGGCCGGGCCGCTGCACATCCCGTTCATCCCGGACTTCGAGGGCCTCGGCGACTACACCGGGACGGCCTTCCACTCCGCGCAGTGGGACCACGGCGTGGACCTGACCGGCAAGCGGGTCGCGGTGATCGGTACCGGCGCCAGCGCGATCCAGATCATCCCCGAGATCGCCGGCCGGGTCGGCGAACTGCACGTCTACCAGCGCACCCCGGCCTGGGTGATGCCGCGGCCCAACAACCCGATCCCGGCCTGGGCGCGGCGGATGTTCGCCACCGTGCCCGGCACCCGTGCCCTGCTGCGGGCCGGCATCTACTGGGCCCACGAGTTCGTCGGCTTCGCCATGACCAAGCAGCCCCGCCTGCTGAAAATCGGTGAGCTGCTGGGCAAGTGGAACATCCGGCACAGCATCCGCGACCGCGAGCTGCGCCGCAAGCTCACCCCGGACTACCGGGCCGGCTGCAAGCGCATCCTCAACTCCGACACCTACTACCCGGCGCTGGCCCGGCCGAACGTGCACGTCATCACCGACCGCATCGCCCGGTTCAGCCCGACCGGCATCGTCACCGCCGACGGCACCGAGCGGGCCGTGGACGTGGTGGTGTTCGCCACCGGCTTCCACGTCACCGACTCCTACACCTACGTCGACATCAAGGGCCTCGGCGGGGAGGACCTCGTCGACCGGTGGAACCGGGAGGGCATCCAGGCGCTGCACGGGGTGACCGTCGCCGGCATGCCCAACCTGTTCTTCCTGCTCGGGCCCAACACCGGGCTCGGCCACAACTCGGTGGTGTTCATGGTCGAGTCGCAGATCCGCTACGTGGGCCAGGCCATCGAGGCGGTGCTGCGGCGCGGGGCGCGGGCCCTGCACCCCAGCCGCGAGGCGCAGGACGCCTACAACCGCAAGCTGCAGGAGGAGCTCGGCGGCACGGTTTGGAACACCGGCGGCTGCCGCAGCTGGTACCTCGACGAGCACGGCGTCAACCGCACCCTCTACAGCGGTATGACCTGGCAGTACTGGCTGGAGATGAAGCGCTTCGACCCGGCCGAGTACGAGTTCCTCGGCGGCGCGGGCGACACGCGATAAACACAACATCTCGGGTTCTGTCGCCCTCGATCACACAAGAGGTAGTGTTCGAGTACGCAATCCAGAGTTGGAAGGTGGCGTGCAGGTGAGCGAGGGTCAGAAGCTGATCGACCGGGTCTCCGCGATCAACTGGAACCGGGTGACCGACGAGAAGGACCTCGAGGTCTGGCACCGGTTGACCGGCAACTTCTGGCTGCCGGAGAAGGTGCCGGTGTCCAACGACATCCAGTCCTGGAACACCCTGACCGATGCCGAGAAAGAGCTGACGATGCGGGTGTTCACCGGCCTGACGCTGCTGGACACCATCCAGGGCACCGTCGGCGCGGTGAGCCTGATCCCGGACGCGATGACGCCGCACGAGGAGGCGGTGCTGACCAACATCGCGTTCATGGAGTCGGTGCACGCCAAGAGCTACAGCAACATCTTCTCCACGCTGTGCTCCACCGCCGAGATCGACGAGGCGTTCCGCTGGTCGGAGGAGAACCCGAACCTGCAGCGCAAGGCCGCCATCGTCATGGAGTACTACCGGGGCGACGAGCCGCTGAAGCGCAAGGTGGCCTCCACGCTGCTGGAGAGCTTCCTGTTCTACTCCGGCTTCTACCTGCCGATGTACTGGGCCAGCCGGGCCAAGCTGACCAACACCGCCGACATGATCCGGTTGATCATCCGCGACGAGGCCGTGCACGGCTACTACATCGGCTACAAGTACCAGCGTGGGCTGGCGCTGGTCGACGAGGCCAAGCGCGCCGAGCTCAAGGACTACACCTACGAGCTGCTCTACGAGCTCTACGACAACGAGGTCGAGTACACCCAGGACCTCTACGACGGGGTGGGGCTGACCGAGGACGTCAAGAAGTTCCTGCGCTACAACGCCAACAAGGCGTTGATGAACCTCGGCTACGAGGCGCTGTTCCCCAAGGACGAGACCGACGTGAACCCGGCCATCCTCGCCGCGCTGGCCCCCAACGCCGACGAGAACCACGACTTCTTCTCCGGCTCGGGGTCGAGCTACGTCATCGGCAAGGCCGTCGTCACCGAGGACGAGGACTGGGACTTCTAGTGCCGCCGCGCTCTATCGGCGGGCGGGCGATCCGCTCGCGCCCGGGGGAGGTCTCGTGCGCGTTCGAATAGCCGCAACGGTGTCCGGGCTCGCCGTCGTCGCGGGTTTGGCGGGTGCTGTTCCGGCATCGGCGACGCCGGAGGACGAGTACCGGTTTCTGCAGGCCATCGCTTCGATGAACGGGAGTTACTCGAGTTGGCCTCGTTTCCTGAGCGGGATGCAGCCGGTGCCGGTGGCCCTTCAGGCCTGCGCAGCACTCGACCGTGGCGGCGATCCGCTCGCGCCCGTGCTGGAAGCCGCCGGCCCGTCGGACTATTCCCACTACTACGCAACCATCTTCGTCGGCTACGCCATCCAACACCTGTGCCCTGAACACACCGGCGCAGTCGGACCGGTGTAGTCCGGAGCGTTCGACCTTCGGCATCGACACAACTGCCCGCCGGGAATCGGGGTCACCGATCCCCGGCGGGCAGTTATCTTGCCGCGTAGCGGGTTACGCTCGCGGAAGGTCCGATCGCCGGCCTCAGCCGCGCAGCGATGCGGTGTCGATCACGAACCGGTACCGCACATCGCTGGCGAGCACCCGCTCGTACGCCTCGTTGATGTAATCCGGTGTGATGAGCTCGATCTCGGGCTGCACGCCGTGCTCGGCGCAGAAGTCGAGCATCTCCTGGGTCTCGGCGATCCCGCCGATCAGCGAACCGGCCACGCGGCGCCGGCCGCGGATCAGCGCCGCGGCGGGCAGCGTCAGCGGCTGGTCCGGCATGCCCAGCAGCACCAGCGTGCCGTCCACCCGCAGCAGGCCGGCCAGCGCCGCGAGGTCCACCGGGGCCGAGACGGTGTTGATGATGAGGTCGAACCGGTTGCGCAGCACCTTGAAGGTGTCCGGGTCGCTGGTCGCGTGGTAGTGGCTCGCGCCCAGCCGCAGCCCGTCCTCCATCTTCTTCAGCGACTGGCTGAGGACGGTCACCTCGGCACCCATCGCGTGCGCGAGCTTGACGGCCATGTGGCCGAGGCCGCCGAGGCCGACGACGGCGACCCGCTTGCCCGGGCCGGTGTTCCAGTGCCGCAGCGGCGAATACGTGGTGATGCCGGCGCACAGCAGCGGCGCCGCGGCCTCCAGCGGCAGCGCGTCGGGGATGCGCAGCACGTAGTTCTCGTCGACGACGATCGCGCCGCTGTAGCCGCCGTAGGTGGGTTCACCGTCGCGCCCCACGGCGTTGTAGGTGCCGACCATGCCGCGCTCGCAGAACTGCTCGACGCCGGCCGTGCAGTACTGGCACTCGCGGCAGGAGTCCACGAAGCAGCCGACCCCGACCCGGTCGCCGACGGCGAACCGCGTCACCGCCGACCCGACGGCGGTCACCACTCCGGCGATCTCGTGGCCGGGCACCACCGGGTAGTTCGGCCGGCCCCACTCGCCCCGCACGGTGTGGATGTCGGAGTGGCAGATGCCGGCGAAGTGGATGTCGAACGCCACATCGTGCGGACCCAGGTCCCGGCGGGTGATCGTGGTCGGCGTCAGCGGTGCGGTGGGGGAGGTGGCGGCGTAGGCGGAGACGGTGGTCGGCATGGCAATCCTCGAAATCGGCGGTATCGCGCACAGGGCACGGGCGCAGTGGCCCGAGGTACTACAACGAACGACGGCCCGTGGGCCATCCCGGTCCGGAGGCGAACGTCGCCGACGTCACAGTCCGGGGGCGCGGACCACGCCGGCGAAGGAGACCCGCTCGTAGCGGGCCAGCCCGGCCTTGGTGAACGGATCGCGCGCGACGAGCGCGTCGGCCTCCTCGGCGCTGATGTCGCCGGTGATCAGCACCCCACCGGTCTGCGACTCCTGGCGGCCGGCGAGCAGGATCCGGCCGGCCTCCACCTCGCCGCGCAACCACTCCAGATGGGCCGGGCGGGCCTCGTCGATGGCCTCCAGGGGCTTCAGATAGGTCGAGATCAGCGCATGGAACACGGCAGTGACGTTAGTGCATCGCCGGCTCAGTTGATCGGGGCGTCCACCCACCGCAGGTCGTCGAGGATGCCGCGGGCCGCGACGATGTTCTGCCCGGTCTGCCACACCTCGTTGTTCACCACGAACACCCGGTTGTCGCGGTAGGCCGACAGCGCCCGCCACGCGTCGCTGGCGAACAGGGTGCGGGCCCGCTCCTTGGCCGCCGGCGAGTCGAACGACACGTACATGATGTCGGCGTCGGCGATCCCGAAGTCGGCGTCGCCGAGGTCGGCGTCCGAGGCGGCGAGCTCGATGTAGGGCCGGTCGGTGAACCGCTGGGCGGCGGGCCGGTCCAGGCCGACCCGGGCCAGCACCGAGGCCGGGAAGTTGTTCGCCCCGAACACCCGCACGGCGTCAGGGGTGAGCTGCACCACCGACGCCTGGAAGTGGGTGGCGTCGTGCTCGGCGCCGGTGCGGGCGGCGGCTTCGTCGAACTCGTCGAGCAGCCGGGTCGCGGTGTCGAACCGGCCGGTGGCCGCGCCCACGATCCGCAGGTTGGCCTGCCAGTCCGCCCCGGCCGGGCCGGTGAACACCGTCGGCGCGATCGCCGACAGCGCCGGGTACAGCTGCGGGGTGAGCGCCTGCGAGCCCAGGATCAGGTCGGGCCGCAGCGCCCGGATCTCCTCCAGGTTCGGCTCGGCGCGGTGGCCGGCCGCCGGCAGCTGGTGGATCACCGTGCCCAGGTAGGCGGGCTGGGTGTCGGCGCCGTCGGGCAGCGCGGCGGCGACGATGCGCGACTGCAGCCCCAGCGCGCACAGCGCGTCGAGCTGGTCGCCGGCGAGCACCACGATCCGCTGCGGATCGGCCGACACCACGGTGGAGCCCGCCGCGTGGCGAACGTCACGGAACTCGGGGCCGGGGTCGACCGGGGCCGGCTCGGGAGCGCACGACTCGTCCGGCCGGCGCTGATTGCCCAGCACACCCGCCCCGGCGACGGTGGTCGTGCTGGTGATCACCGAGGTGAGCGGCGCCTCGGCGGTCTCGGACCCGCCCAGCGGTCCGCAGCCGGCCAGCAGCACCGGGGCGACCAGGGCCGACACGGCCGCGACGGGCAGCAGATGCGGTCGCCGGTTGAACACGCGCAGACGTTAACATCGACCACCCGGCCACCCGGTGGCCGGACACGGCGGGGGAGTACGACAATATGTAGGAGCCCGGCATCGGCTCCGCGTCGACAGCGGATAGGATGCTTGGCGACCACTGCGGGGATGTCCCTGATGAGCATTTGGAGGACCTGTTGGTAGCCGAAGCGCCCCCAATCGGAGAACTCGAAGTTCGGCGTCCATTTCCGGAGCGCATGGGGCCCCGGGGCAACCTGATCTACCGGCTGATCACGACCACCGATCACAAGCTGATCGGGATCATGTACGTGGTCACCTGCTTCGTGTTCTTCTTCGTCGGCGGCCTGATGGCGCTGCTGATGCGGGCCGAGCTCACCGCGCCGGGACTGCAGTTCCTGTCCACCGAGCAGTACAACCAGCTGTTCACCATGCACGGCACGGTGATGCTGCTGTTCTACGCGACCCCGGTCGTGTTCGGCTTCGCCAACCTGGTGCTGCCGCTGCAGATCGGCGCCCCCGACGTGGCCTTCCCGCGACTGAACGCCTTCAGCTACTGGCTGTTCCTGTTCGGCGCGCTGATCACCATGTCCGGCTTCATCACCCCGGGCGGGCCGGCGGACTTCGGCTGGACCGCCTACACCCCGCTGTCGAGCGCCGTCCACTCGCCGAGCGTCGGCGCCGACCTGTGGGTGTTCGGCCTGGGTGTGTCGGGTCTGGGCACCATCCTCGGCGCGGTCAACATGATCACCACCGTGGTGTGCATGCGCGCCCCGGGCATGACCATGTTCCGGATGCCGGTGTTCACCTGGAACATCCTGGTGACCTCGATCCTGGTGCTCATCGCCTTCCCGCTGCTGACCGCGGCGCTGTTCGCGCTGGCCGCCGACCGTAAGCTGGGCGCCCACATCTACGACCCGGGCAACGGCGGGGTGATCCTCTACCAGCACCTGTTCTGGTTCTTCGGCCACCCCGAGGTGTACATCATCGCGCTGCCGTTCTTCGGCATCGTCAGCGAGATCTTCCCGGTGTTCAGCCGCAAGCCGATCTTCGGCTACACCACGCTGATCTACGCCACCATCGGCATCGCGGCGCTGTCGGTCGCGGTGTGGGCGCACCACATGTACGCCACCGGCGCGGTGCTGCTGCCGTTCTTCTCCTTCATGACCTTCCTCATCGCCGTGCCGACCGGCATCAAGTTCTTCAACTGGATCGGCACCATGTGGAAGGGGCAGCTGACCTTCCAGACGCCGATGCTGTTCTCGATCGGCTTCCTGGTCACCTTCCTGCTCGGCGGGCTGACCGGGATCCTGCTGGCCAGCCCGCCGCTGGACTTCCAGGTGCACGACTCCTACTTCGTGGTGGCGCACTTCCACTACGTGCTGTTCGGCACCATCGTGTTCGCCACCTACGCCGGCGTGTACTTCTGGTTCCCGAAGATGACCGGCCGGATGCTCGACGAGCGGCTCGCCAAGTGGCACTTCTGGCTGACCCTGATCGGCTTCCACGCCACCTTCCTGGTGCAGCACTGGCTGGGTAACGAGGGCATGCCGCGCCGCTACGCCGACTACCTGCCGTCGGACGGGTTCACCACGCTGAACATCGTCTCGACCGCCGGCTCGTTCATCCTGGGCGCCTCGGTGCTGCCGTTCGTGTGGAACGTCTTCAAGAGCTGGCGCTACGGCGAGCCGGTGACCGTCGACGATCCGTGGGGCTACGGCAACTCGCTGGAGTGGGCGACCTCCTGCCCGCCGCCGCGGCACAACTTCACCGAGCTGCCGCGGATCCGCTCCGAGCGGCCGGCGTTCGAGCTGCACTACCCGCACATGATCGAGCGGATGCGGGCCGAGGCCCACATCGGGCGGTCGCACCACGCGGACGCCGACGCCCGAACGTAGTACCGACAACACCGACGAGAGGTGAGCATGGCGACCAAGGTGTCGGTACTGATCACCGTCACCGGCGTCGACCAGCCCGGCGTCACCTCGGCGCTGTTCGAGGTGCTGTCCCGGCACCACGTCGAGTTGCTCAACGTCGAACAGGTGGTGATCCGCGGCCGGCTCACCCTCGGGGTGCTGGTCGCGGCACCGTCGGAGATCGCCGACTCGACCGCGTTCCGCAACGCGGTCGAGTCGGCGATCCGCGGTGTGGGGCTCGAGGTGACCATCGAGCGCAGCGACGAGGCCCCGATCATGCGGGAGCCGTCCACCCACACCATCGTCGTGCTGGGCCGGCCCATCACCGCCAAGGCGTTCGCCGCCGTGGCCCGCAAGGTGGCCGAGCGCGGTGTCAACATCGACTTCATCCGCGGCGTCTCCGACTATCCGGTGACCGGGCTGGAACTGCGGGTGTCGGTGCCGCCGGACCGGGCCGTCGACGAGCTGAAGCGGGCGCTGGCGCTGGTGGCCGTCGACGAGGGCGTCGACATCGCGCTGGAGGACTACAGCCTCAACCGGCGCGCCAAGCGGCTGATCGTGTTCGACGTCGACTCCACCCTGATCCAGGGCGAGGTCATCGAGATGCTCGCCGCGCACGCCGGCGCCGAGGCGCAGGCGGCGGTGGCCGCGGTGACCGAGGCGGCGATGCGCGGCGAACTGGACTTCGCCGAATCGCTGCACCGGCGGGTGGCGACCCTGGCCGGGCTGCCGGCCTCGGTGCTCGACGAGGTGGCCGCCAAGCTCGAGCTCACCCCGGGTGCGCGCACCACGCTGCGCACCCTGCGCCGGCTCGGCTACCACTGCGGCGTGGTCTCCGGCGGCTTCCGCCAGGTGATCGAGCCGCTCGCACAGGAACTCATGCTCGACTTCGTGGCCGCCAACGAGCTCGAGGTCGTCGACGGCAGGCTCACCGGCCGGGTGGTCGGCGAGGTGGTGGACCGGGCCGGCAAGGCGCGGGCGCTGCGCGAGTTCGCCGGCCAGGTCGGGGTGCCGATGGAGCAGACCGTCGCCGTCGGCGACGGCGCCAACGACATCGACATGCTCTCGGCGGCCGGGCTCGGGGTGGCGTTCAACGCCAAGCCGGCGCTGCGCGAGGTCGCCGACGCCGCGCTGAACCACCCCTACCTGGACACCGTGCTGTTTCTGCTCGGCATCACCCGCGCCGAGATCGAGGCCGCCGACGCCGTCGACGGTGTGCTCCGCCGCGTCGAGATCCCCGACGACTGACCGGGCTCAGACCACCACCGCGGCGGGGCCGGGTGCGGCGGTGCCGGTGACCGAGCGCCAGGCGCGGGCGGTGAGCTCGACCGCCGCGGCCAGCTGCGGCTCCGGCAGCGTGTAGGGGATCCGCACGAACCGCTCCAGCGTGCCGTCCACCCCGAATCTGGGCCCGGGCGGCAGCTCCACACCGAGCCGGGAGGCGGCCGCGCACAGCGCCGAGCTGACCGGTGCGGGCAGCCGCACCCACATCGACATGCCGCCCCGGCCCGGCAGCGGCTGCCACTCCGGCAGTTCGGCGGCCAGCAGCTCCAGCAGCAGCGCCCGGCGCCGGCGCAGGATCTCCCGGCGCTCCGGCAGGATCTCGTCGAAGTGCTCCAGCAGGTGCACCGCCGCGAGCTGCTCGACGATCGAGGTGCCCAGGTCCAGGGTCGAGCGCACCGCGCGGACCGCGGCGAGCGTGGCCGGTTCGGCACGGATCCAGCCGATGCGCAGCCCGGCCCACACCGACTTCGACATCGATCCGATGGTCAGGACCAGCTCGCTGCGCCCGGTGAACGCCGCCGCCAACGGTGCGGGCACCGGTTCGTCGAGCCACACGTCGGTCATCGTCTCGTCGACGATCAGCCGGGTGCGGCTGTCGGCGACGATGTGCGCCAACCGGTTCCGGTCCGCGGGCGGCATGGTGAACCCGGTCGGGTTCTGGTTGTCCGGGATCAGGTAGGCCAGGGCGGGACAGAGCTGGCGCACCGCGGCGTGCAGACCGTCGAGGTCCCAGCCGCCGGCCGCCATCGGCACCGCCACCGGCCGGGCGCCGGCGGTCGAGATCGCCGACAGCGCACCGTGATACGTCGGTTGCTCGACGAGCACCCGGTCCCCGGGCCGGCCGTAGGTGGCCAGGATCAGCGCGATCGCGTGCTGGGCGCCGTTGGTGACCATGATCTGCGCGGGGTCGGTGGGCAGCCCCCGGGCGGTGTAGCGCTCGGCGATCGCGGTGCGCAGCTCGGCCACCCCGGTCAGGTCGTGGCCGGTCTGCCGCAGATAGCCGGCGGCCCGGCGGGTGGCCTCGGCGAACGCCTCCTGCACCGCGGCCGCCGGGGCGGCCAGCGCGGCGGCGGCGAGGTTCAGCCCCGCCGGTGCGGCCCCGGCCGGCGGCTGCGGGGTGCGCGGCAGGGCGACGGTGGCGCGGGCGCCGCGGCGGGCGTGCAGGAAGCCGTCCTCGCGTAACGCGGTGTAGGCGGCGGTGACGGTGGTGCGCGAGACGTGCAACGCCTCGGCCAGCGCCCGCTCGCTGGGCAGCCGGGACCCGACCGGCAGCCGGCCGTCGACGACGAGCATCCGCAGCGCGTCGGCCAGGCCCCGGTAGACCGGCCCGCTGCGGGCGGAGGTACGCCAGTTGCCGAGCTCCCGGGCCACATGGTCGGCATCCAGGGCTCTGACCGCGATACTCGTCGCCATTTCCAAGCCAGTATGCGCCAACTGGCTATTGATGTACAGGCCAGATGCGGCGGACGCTCGAGTCATGCCGAAGTGGTTGGTGAAACTGGCTCGACTGCTCGAGGAGTTGATGGATCCCCGGATGGGGCCCTACCCGCCGCTGCCCGGTGACTGCGACGAACGCCGGGTACTCGGCGAGCTCACCGCCATCCGAGCCCGCTTCCAGGACCATGCCTGAGCGGGTCTCTACGATGGTCGAGTGCCGGAAGTAGACCGTGACCTTGCAGCGGCCGACCCCGACCTGCTCATCGAATTCCACGACGTGACGCTCCGCCGCGGCGGACGCACCCTGGTGGGCCCGGTGACCTGGTCGGTGGAACTCGACGAGCGCTGGGTGGTGATCGGACCCAACGGGGCCGGCAAGACCTCGCTGCTGCGCATCGCCGCCGCCATGGAGTTCCCCTCCTCCGGCACCGCCGCGGTGCTCGGCGAGCGGTTCGGCCGCACCGACATGTCCGAACTGCGCGCCCGCATCGGCCTGAGCAGCGCCGCACTGGCGCAGCGCATCCCGGGCGGGGAAGTGGTGCGCGACCTGGTGGTCTCGGCCGGGTACGCGGTGCTCGGCCGGTGGCGGGAGAACTACGACGACATCGACTACGCGCGCGCGGTGGACATGCTGGAGAGCGTCGGCGCCGAACACCTCGCCGACCGCACCTACGGCACGCTCAGCGAGGGCGAGCGCAAGCGCGTGCTGATCGCCCGCGCCATGATGACCGACCCCGAGCTGCTGCTGCTCGACGAACCCGCGGCCGGGCTGGACCTCGGCGGCCGGGAGGAGTTGGTGGCCCGGCTGGCCGACCTGGCCGCCGACCCGGACGCCCCCGCGCTGGTGCTGGTCACCCACCACGTCGAGGAGATCCCGCCGGGCTTCACCCACTGCCTGATCCTGTCCGAGGGCGGGGTGGTGGCCGCCGGCCTGCTCGGCGACACCCTGACCGCCGAGAACCTGTCGAAGGCGTTCGGCCAGCAGATCGCCCTGGACGTCATCGACGGCCGCTACTTCGCGCGCCGCGCCCGCCGGCGGCCGGCCCACCGGAGGACCACCGCATGAGCGCACCCGAACCGCCGCTGACCCCGCGCCCGGCGGCCACCGTCGTGCTGATCCGCGACACCCCCGAGGGCATCAAGGTGTTCCTGATGCGCCGGCACAAGCAGATGGACTTCGCCGGCGGGGTGATGGTGTTCCCCGGCGGCGGTGTGGACGACCGCGACCGCAACGCCGACATCGCCTGGGCCGGGCCGGAACCGGCGTGGTGGGCCGAGCGGTTCGGGGTGGACGAGGAGCTCGCCGAGGCGCTGGTCTGCGCCGCCGCCCGGGAGACCTTCGAGGAGTGCGGGGTGCTGTTCGCCGGCCACGCCGACGACCCGGACCAGCTCGTCGACGACGCCTCGGTCTACCACGACGCCCGCGCCGCCCTGGCCGACCGCACGCTGTCGTTCGGCGAGTTCCTGCACGACGAGAAGCTGGTGCTGCGGGCCGACCTGCTGCGCCCCTGGGCCAACTGGGTCACCCCGAAGGAGGAGCGCACCCGCCGCTACGACACCTACTTCTTCGTCGGCGCCCTGCCGGCCGGCCAGCGCGCCGACGGCGACAACACCGAGACCGACCAGGCCGACTGGGTCACTCCCCGGCAGGCCCTCGACGACTTCGCCGCCGGGCGCACCTTCCTGCTGCCGCCCACCTGGACCCAGCTCGACTCGCTCGTGGGCCGCACCGTCGCCGAGGCCATGACGGTCCAGCGGCAGATCCGGCCGGTCCAGCCGCACCTGGTGGTGCGCGACGGCAACTGGGAGATCGAGTTCTTCGACAGCGACCGCTACAACGCCGCCCGGGCCGGCCGCGATCCGGGCGACGGCTGAGGCCGCCGTGCGCGAGTTCGTCACCGTCACCGACACCGCCGCCGCCGGGGTGGCCGAGCTGCGGCTGTCCCGGCCGCCGGACAACACGCTCGACCGCCAGGTCTACCTCGAGCTGGCCGACGCGGCCGCCGAACTGGCCGGCCGCGCCGACGTCGCCGCGGTGGTGCTCTACGGCGGCCACCACGTCTTCAGCGCCGGCGACGACGTGCGGGCGCGGCACCGGTGCTCGCCCGCGCAGGCCGCGATCACCGACGCCGCCGCGGCCGCGGCGTTCGACGCGATCGCCGCGCTGCCCAAACCCACGGTGGCCGCCGTCAGCGGCTACGCCCTGGGGTCGGGGCTGTCGCTGGCGCTGGCCGCCGACCGGCGGATCAGCGGCGACAACGCCAAGTTCGGGGCCACCGAGATCCTGGCCGGGCTGACCCCGCTCGGCGGCGGCGCGGCGCGGCTGGCCCGCGCGATCGGCGCGGCGGCGGCCAAGGACCTGGTGTTCACCGGCCGGTTCGTCGACGCCGAGGAGGCGCTCGCACTCGGCCTCGTCGACGAGATGGTGGCCCCCGACGACGTCCACCGCGCCGCGCTGAGCTGGGCCCGCCGGGTCGCCGACCACCCGGTGCAGGTGCTGGCCGCCGCCAAGGCCCGGTTCGCCGGTTAGGCTGCCCAGCATGACGCGTATCGACCCCGGCGCCACCGACGAGGTGATCCCGGCCCCGAACCCGCACGCGACGGCCGAGGAGGTGGAGGCGGCCCGCCACGACACCAAGCTGGCGCAGATCCTCTACCACGACTGGGAGGCCGAGACCTACGACGAGAAGTGGTCGATCTCCTACGACCAGCGCTGCATCGACTACGCGCGCGGCCGGTTCGACGCGATCGTTCCGCCCGAGGTGCAGCGCGAGCTGCCCTACGAACGGGCCCTGGAGCTCGGCTGCGGCACCGGGTTCTTCCTGCTCAACCTGATGCAGTCCGGGGTGGCCCGGCGCGGCGCGGTGACCGACCTGTCCCCGGGCATGGTCAAGGTCGCCACCCGCAACGGCCGTTCGCTCGGGCTGGACATCGAGGGCCGGGTGGCCGACGCCGAGGGCATCCCCTACGACGACGACACCTTCGACCTGGTGGTGGGGCACGCGGTGCTGCACCACATCCCGGACGTGGAGCTGTCGCTGCGCGAGGTGGTCCGGGTGCTCAAGCCGGGCGGTCGCTTCGTCTTCGCCGGCGAGCCGACCACCGTCGGCAACAGCTACGCCCGCGCGCTGTCCACGCTGACCTGGCACGTCACCACCAACGTCACCCGGCTGCCGGTGCTGTCGGGCTGGCGCCGGCCGCAGCAGGAGCTCGACGAGTCCTCCCGGGCCGCCGCCCTGGAGGCCGTCGTCGACCTGCACACCTTCGATCCGGCCGACCTGGAGCGGATGGCCCGCAACGCCGGTGCGGTCGAGGTCCGCACCGCCAGCGAGGAGTTCACCGCCGCCATGCTCGGCTGGCCGGTGCGTACCTTCGAGGCGGCCGTTCCGCCGGGCAAACTCGGTTGGGGCTGGGCGAAATTCGCCTTCAACAGCTGGACCACGCTGAGCTGGTTCGACAACCACCTGTGGCGCCGGGTGGTGCCCAAGGGCTGGTTCTACAACGTGATGATCACCGGGGTGAAACCGTCCTAGTTGCCGGGGTATTCGTTCACACTCGACGACATCGCCTATCTCACCGGGCCGTCCGGTGAACAGGCGCTGGAGCGGGCCGCGGCCAGGCCGCTGACCGAGGCCAGCCTGCTTGCCGACATCGGTTGGGCGAAAACACATTTCGGTGACCATGCGGCCGCGGTGGTGGAGACGGTGCTGCTGCGGCGGCGGGCTGCGGCGAAGTTCGCCGAGGCGGACAGTTGGCTGTTCACCGACGAGGCGCTGCAGCAGGCCACCGCCGCGCCGGTGGCCGCCCACCGGGCCCGCCGGCTGGCCCGCCGCCGGGTGCACGACGTCACCTGCTCGATCGGCACCGAGGTTGCCGCGCTTGCCGATTCGGCCGAACTCGTGATCGGCAGCGACCTGGACCCGGTGCGGTTGGCGATGGCCCGGCACAACCTGCGCGACCGGGCGTCGGTGCTGCTCTGCCGTGCCGACGCCCTGCGTCCGGTGAGCACCGGCACCGCCGTCGTCGCCGACCCGGCCCGGCGCAGCGGCGGCCGGCGCCGCTTCGACCCGCGCGACTACACCCCGCCGCTGGATGCGCTGCTGGCGGTCCACCGGGGCCGCGACCTGGCGGTGAAGTGCGCTCCCGGAATCGATTTCGACGCCGTGACCCGGATGGGGTTCGACGGCGAGATCGAGGTGGTCTCGGCCGGCGGCGGCGTGCGGGAGGCCTGCCTGTGGTCGGCCGGCCTGGCCGAACCCGGGGTGCGCCGGCGCGCCACCCTGCTCGACCGCGGCGAACAGGTCACCGACGCCGACCCCGACGACTGCCCGGTCGCCGAGCCGGGCCGCTGGATCATCGACCCGGACGGCGCGGTGGTGCGGGCCGGGCTGGTCCGGCACTGGGCCGCCCGGCACGGGCTGTGGCAGCTCGACCCGGCCATCGCCTACCTGTCCGGCGACCGGCTGCCCGACGGGGTGCGCGGCTTCGAGGTGCTCGAGACCCTGGGCTACAGCGAGAAGCGGCTGCGCGGCGCGCTGGCCGGCCACGACGCCGGCGCGGTGGAGATCCTGGTGCGCGGCGTCGACGTCGACCCCGACGCGCTGCGGCGCCGGCTGCGGCTGCGCGGCTCGGCGCGGCTGTCGGTGGTCATCACCCGGATCGGCCCCAAAGGCGCAAGCCGGGCAACGGCATTCATATGTCGTCCGTCACGTTGAGCCGCGACGTAGGCTTGCAGCAGACGCGCCGGCGGCCGAGCCGGCGCCGGACAGCCAGCGAGGACGAGCGAATGCGCATTGCCCAGGTGACGGCCGTGATCGCGGCCGCCGGCCTGTTGACCGCCGCCCCGGCCGCCGGTGCACAACCCGCGTGCGGTGCCCTCGGCGGCACCGTCGACGCCGACCGGGTGTGCCGCGTGCACGCGGAGAGCCCCAACTACACGCTGGACTTCGCGTTCCCCACCGACTACCCGGACCAGCAGCCGCTGACCGACTACCTGACCCAGACCCGCGACGGGTTCGTCAACGTCTCCGACATGCCCAACGCCCGCGACCTGCCCTACGTGCTGGACGCCAAGGGCACCGCCTACCGCTCCGGCACCGGTACGGGCGGCACCCGCAGCCTGGTGCTGGAGGTCTACCAGAACGTCGGCGGCCTGCATCCGCAGACCTGGTACAAGGCGTTCAACTACGACCTGGCCAAGGGCGCCCCGATCACCTTCGACACGCTGTTCGACGCCGAGGCCGACCCGATGGCGGTGATCTTCCCGGTCGTGCAGCGCGAGCTGCGCCGTCAGACCGGCATCGACCAGCCGATCCCGGCCGGGCAGGGCATGGACCCGAGCCACTACCAGAACTTCGCCATCACCGACGACGAGGTGATCTTCTTCTTCGGCCAGGGCGAGCTGCTGCCGGAGTCGGCCGGCGCCGCCCGGGCGGCGGTGCCGCGCGCCGAGCTGGCCGAGGTGCTGGCCCGCTAGCGGCCGCCGGTCAGCGCGGCGCGAAGCCGTACACCCGGCCGTCGCTGGTGGCGGTCACCACCCGGCGGTCGTGGCTCACCGACACCCCCACCGGCCAGCCGGTGGCCTCCGGCAGCGGATGGGTGGCCACGGTGCCGCCGTCGGCCGGGTCGAACACCAGCAGGGCCAGGCCCTCGCCGTCGCGGGCCACCGTGTAGGCCACCTCGGCACCGGCCCGGCTGGCGGTCGACAGCGGCTCCACGTCGTCGCGGCGCCAGACCACCTCGCCCCGGTCGCCGTCGTCGCGCACCGCCACCAGCCGCGCGCCCGGCCCGCCGCCGGCGACCAGCAGCCCGTCCGGGGACAGCGACGGCGGGGTGAGCGGCTGGAACCCCAGCGCCACCGACCACCGGACCTGGCCGTCGGCGGCGTTGAGCGCGTACAGCCGCCGGTCCCGGCCGTTGACGTAGACGGTCGACCCGTCGGCCGACAGCACCGGGCTGGCGATCGGGCCGCCGCCGACCGCGTCGGAGGTCCAGGCCCGGGTCAGCAGCGTGCGCTGGCCCGGCCGGTAGCGCAGCCCGACCAGCACCGGCTCCGGCGCGCCCGGCTCCCACAGCCCGAGCACCACCACCGCACCGGCCGCCGAGAACGCCGGGGCCGCCGCCACCGGGCACTCCGGCCCGGCCTGCGCGCAGTCGGCCAGCCCGCGCTCGGGGTCGGTCGGGTCCACCCCGGCCACCAGGTCCAGCGCGGTGCCCTCCACCGAGCCGCGGTGGGCGTCGAACACCAGCACCTGGCCGAGGTGGGTGACCACCAGCAGCAGCCCGTCGGGCAGCAGCCGCGGGGTGGTGGGCAGGCCGATCACCGGCTTGCGCCAACGGATCCACTGGGTGGGCGGGAAGGACAGGATCGCACCCGGCTGGCCGACGTAGACGTTGTCGAAGCCGTCGAACAGCGGCCCGGAGATCCCGCCGCCCTGCACCAGCCGGGTGCACCAGCGCTGCCGGGCCAGGTTGTCGAACTCCCAGACCATCAGCGAGCAGCCCGCCGGGGTCTGCGCGTTGACCGCCAGATAGCTGCCCGAACCCAGCGCCACCTGCGCGGCCAGCTCGCCCTTGACCTCGCGGGTCCACTCCAGCGTCAGGTCACGGGCACCGGCGGTGCCGGTGTAGCTGGTGTTGGCCGGATCGCCGTACTGCGCCGACCAGCCCGATGCGGGCCGGGCCTCGACCCAGCCGTCGGTGGTCCCGCATCCGCCCAGAAAGGCCGTCACCGCGACGGTCGCCGCTGCGGTCGCTCGCCGGAACACCGGATCCTCTCGTCGTCGTGTGGGGTGAGCTCGCCAAGCCCACGTGAGGGTAACCCACCGGCCCGGCGTGCTCGCGTAGGCTTTGCGGCCATGACGACGATGTGGGGCGCCCCGCTGCATGTGCGCTGGCGCGGATCGCGGCTGCGCGACCCGCGGCAGGCCCGGTTTCTGACCTGGGCCTCGCTGAAATGGGTGATCGCCAACCGCGCCTTCACGCCGTGGTACCTGGTGCGCTACTGGCGGCTGCTGCGGTTCAAGCTGGCCAACCCGCACATCATCACCCGCGGCATGGTGTTCCTCGGCAAGGACGTCGAGATCCACGCCACCCCCGAGCTGGCCGAGCTGGAGATCGGCCGCTGGGTGCACATCGGCGACAAGAACACCATCCGGGCGCACGAGGGCTCGCTGCGCATCGGCGACAAGGTGGTGCTGGGCCGCGACAACGTCATCAACACCTACCTCGACATCGAGCTCGGGGACTCGGTGCTGATGGCCGACTGGTGCTACATCTGCGACTTCGACCACAAGATGGACAACATCGAGATGCCGATCAAGGACCAGGGCATCATCAAGAGCCCGGTGCGGATCGGCCCGGACACCTGGATCGGCGCCAAGGTCACCGTGCTGCGCGGCACCACCGTCGGCCGCGGCTGCGTGCTCGGTTCGCACGCGGTGGTGCGCGGCGACATCCCGGACTACTCGATCGCGGTCGGCGCCCCGGCCAAGGTGGTCAAGAACCGCAAGGAGGCCTGGGAGGCGTCGGCGGCCGAACGGGCCCGGCTGGCCGAGGCGCTGGCCGACATCGAGCGCAAGAAGGCGGCCCGCTGAGCCGGTGCGCGCTCAGCGGTCGGGCAGGGCGTGCTCGACGATCTCCCGGCGGCCCAGCGGCTCGCGGATCCGCCGCTTGGCGGCCAGGTAGACCTGCGCGGTCTCGTCGGCCACGGTGTTCCAGTCGAAGTCGGTGCCCAGCCGCTCCCGGGCGGCCAGCGCGCGCCGCTGGGCGGCGTCCGGGTCGTCGAGCACCCGGCGCACCGCGTCGGCGAGCCCGGCCACGTCGCGCGGGGCGAAGGTCAGCCCGGTCACCCCGTCGATCACCGCCTCGCCCAGGCCGCCCGCGCTCGAGCAGACCAGCGGGGCCCCGGTGGCGGCGGCCTCCAGCGCCACGATGCCGAACGGCTCGTAGTGACTGGGCAGCACCGCGGCGTCGGCGCTGTGCAGCAGCGCCACGAGTTCGGGGTGCTCGAGCCGGCCGACGAAGCGGATCGCCTTGAGTACCCGGTGTTTGCGGGCCTGCTCGCGCAGCCACTGCTCCTGGGTGCCGACCCCGGCCACGGTCAGCGTGGTGCCCGGGTGGGTGCGCCGGATGCGCGGCAGCGCGGCGATGAGGTCCTGGATGCCCTTCTCGTACTCCAGCCGGCCGATGTAGACCAGCCGGGCCGGGCCGGTGCGCGGTCGCCGCGGCGCGAACGGCCAACTGCCGGCGTCGATTCCGTTGCGGATCACCCGGATCTCGGAGAGCCCCGGCCCGAACAGTTCGGTGATCTCCTCGCTCATCGACGCCGAACAGGTGATCAGCGAGTCCGAATCCCGCACCAGCCAGGACTCCACCGCGTGCACCTGGCGGCTGATCCGGCCCGACACCCAGCCCGAGTGCCGGCCGGCCTCGGTCGCGTGGATGGTGGAAACCAGTGGCACGTCGAAGAATTCGGCCAGCGCGATGGCCGGGTGGGCGACCAGCCAGTCGTGGGCGTGCACCACGTCCGGCCGCCACGGGGCCCCGTCGGCCCCGCCGCGGGTGGCCAGCGTCAGCCCGGCCCGCAGCATGGCGTGCCCCATCGCCAGCGTCCAGGCCATCATGTCGGCGCCGAACTCGAACTCCAGCGGGTCGTGCGCGGCGGCGAGCACCCGCACGCCCTCGCGCACCTCGTCGACGGTGGGATGGGTGCTCGGGTCGGTGCCCTCCGGCTGCCGGCTGAGCACCACCACCTCGTGCCCGGCGGCGGCCAGCGCCGTGGCGAGATGGTGGACGTGGCGGCCGAGGCCGCCGACGACCACCGGCGGGTACTCCCACGACACGATCAGGATCTTCAATGCATTTCACCTTCGGTCCGGCGCGAGCGCCCGTGCGTAAGCGGACCGGGGCGCCGCGCGGTCACCGCGGGAGCCTCCGGGCGTCCAGCGCGCCGAACAGACCGTCGGCGCGGTTCCAGTCGGCGGCCAGCCGCCGGGCCTGCTCGTGCCGGCCCGCCGTCACGGCGGCGCACAGCTCCCGGGTGGCGTGCGCGTGCAGGTGCGCGCGGCTGCGCGCGTATTCGGCCGCGGAGTTCTTGCTGACCATGAACGGCCAGTCGCTCGAGACCGTCAGCAGGGTCTCGCGCAGGATCTGGTCGGCGACGAAATCCCGCCCGGCGCGGGCGTCGAGCGCCTTGTCCACCGCGGCCAGCGCGGTGTCGACCACCTCGCGGTTGAGCTGCACCAGATCGGCCACCTGCTCGCCGGACCACACCCGCCAGTCCTTGCCCGAACCCCAGGAGCTCGGCGGCAGCTCGACCGGGGCGCCGATGAAGCCGGCCGCGGCGGCGTCGGCGAGCGTGCCGACCCGCACCCCGGCGGCCGGTAGCGCGCGCAGCACCCGTTCCAGCCAGATCGGGCCCTCGTACCACCAGTGACCGAACAGCTCGGTGTCGAAGGCGGCCACCACGTGCGCGGGCCGGCCGATACGCTCGCTCTCGGCGATTAGCCGGCGGCGCACCACCTCGACGAAATCGGCGACGTGGGCGTCGATCGCGCGTTCGGCGCGCTGCGGGTCGTAGGGGGCCTTGGCCTCCGGCGGCACCGTGCGCCCGGTGACCCGGGCCGGCTTGAGCCCGGTGACGTGGTCGTGGGTGTGGAAGTCGCGGTAGGCGGCATGTCCCGGGTAGCCGGACTTCGGCGACCACACCCGGTAGCTGACCTGCAGGTCGCGGCCGAAGGCCAGGACCGGCGAGGAGCCCACCGGCCGGCCCAGCGCGGTGTCGCCGTGCAGCGACGGGCCGTCGACCATGAAGTGCGTCACCCCCGCGGCGGCGTAGCCGTCCTCCATCCCGGGGGCGTAGGCGCACTCCGGCGCCCAGATGCCCGACGGGCGGTGGCCGAACCGGTGGGCGGCGTCGGCCAGGCCCTCGGCCAGCGCGAACGCCCGCAGCCGCGGGTGCAGCAGCGGCTGGAACGGGTGCGACAGCGGCCCGCCCAGCAGCTCCACGGTGCCGGACTCGACGAGTTCGCGCAGCAGCGGCGCGGCGCCGTGGCGCCACTGCGTCTCGAAGTCGGCGAGCGCCGCCTCGGCCTGGCCGACCTCGCGAATCCCGAACTCCCGCAGGCCTTCCCGGTCGTACCGGGTGGTGGCCTCCAGCGCCCGCAACCGCCAGTTGGCCAGCCAGTGGTACATCCCGTCCAGGCAGTGCGGGTCGTCGAGCTGGGCGGCCACCACCGGGGTGATGCCGAGGGTGAGCAGCCGGCCGCGGTCCTCGGCGGCCAGCGTGCGCAGCACCCGTACCAGGGGCAGGTACGACGACGCCCACGACTGGTAGAGCCACTCCTCGCCGACCGGCCACCGGCCGTGATTGGCCAGCCACGGCAGGTGCGTGTGCAGGACCAGGGTGAACAGGCCGGGCACGCCGGCGCCGGGCTCGGTCACGTCCGCACCGCGATCGCGACCAGATCCAGGCTGTCGTCGATGTCGCGGTCCGCGCCCGGGCCGCACTCGACCAGGTCGAAGTCGGCGGTGCGCACCGAGGCGACGTCGGCCAGCAGCTGCGGCGGCCACGGCGCGCCGGCCACCGCCCGCGCGATCTGCGCGTCGATCAGCGAGCCGCCGTGGCGGGCGTCCAGCTCGGCCAGCCGCGGGCCGTGGAACACCCCGAGCATCGACTCCACCGCGAACCCACCGGCGGTGAGCAGCTCGGTGAGCTCGGCGGCGTCGAGTTCACGGGTGTGGAACGGGTTGACCGGGGTGTCGCGGCCGGGGGAGAAGGTGATCCGGTTCGGGGTGGACATGAGCAGCAGCCCGCCCGGGCGCAGCACCCGCCGGCACTCGGCGACGAACCCCGGCTGATCCCACAGATGCTCGATGACCTGGAAGTTGACCACCACGTCCACCGACGCGTCCGGCAGCGGCAGCGCGACCAGGTTGCCGTGCCGCATGTCGACCCGCGGGTACTTGGCCCGCACGTGCGCCACCGTCGTCTCGTCGTAGTCCAGCCCGATCACCCGGCGCGCCACGTCGGCGAGCAGGTCGGCGCCGTAGCCCTCGCCGCAGCCGGCCTCCAGCACGTCCCGGCCCGCACAGCGGTGCGCCAACCGCTGGTAGACCACCTCGTGGCGGCGGAACCAGTAGTTCTCCTCGACCAGGCCGGGAACGGTGCGTTCCCCGGTCAGCGGCAGGGTGCCGGCGCCGCCGCCGGCGGCCGGACCGTCGGTCTCGTGTGCGCTCATTGCAAGGCAGGCTAACCCAGCGGGGCGGCCGATGGCCGGGCCACGAGGGCATTGCGGTGTTCCTGCAGGGTGGGGCAAGTGATCGGACCGGTGCAGACCCGCTATGGTGAACCTGCATTCCACCACAAGTTACTCGCGGGTAACATGGTGGGCGCTGTGTGAGCGTGCAATCGAAGGCCGGCCGCCCGGTCTCTGCGAGGAGGACGAACCAGACTCATGACAAACATCGTGGTCCTGATCAAACAGGTCCCGGACACCTGGTCGGAACGCAAGCTGTCCGAGGGCGACTTCACCCTCGATCGGGAGGCCGCGGACGCGGTGCTCGACGAGATCAACGAGCGTGCGGTCGAGGAGGCCCTGCTCATCAAGGAGCGCGAGGGTGACGGCACGGTGACCGTGCTCACCGCCGGCCCGGAGCGGGCCACCGAGGCGATCCGCAAGGCGCTGTCGATGGGTGCCGACAAGGCCGTGCACCTCGTCGACGACGGCCTGCACGGCTCGGACATGACGCAGACCGCCTGGGCGCTGGCCCGCGCCATCGGCACCGTCGAGGACATGGAGCAGGGTCTGATCCTGGCCGGCAACGAGTCCACCGACGGCGTGGGCGGCGCGGTGCCGGCCATCGTCGCCGAGTACCTCGGCATCCCGGCGATCACCCACGTGCGCAAGCTCACCGTCGAGGGCGGCAAGCTCGTCGCCGAGCGGGAGACCGACGAGGGCGTGTTCACCGTCGAGGCCTCGCTGCCGGCCGTGGTCAGCGTGACCGAGAAGATCAACGAGCCGCGCTTCCCGTCCTTCAAGGGCATCATGGCGGCCAAGAAGAAGGAAGTCGCCAAGCTCACCCTGGCCGAGATCGGGGTGGAGGCCGACGAGGTCGGTGGTGCCAACGCCGCGACCCGGGTGCTCTCGGCAACCCCGAAGCCGCCGAAGACCGCCGGCGAGAAGGTGGTCGACGAGGGCGAGGGCGGCAACAAGATCGCCGAGTTCCTGGTTGCCCAGAAGCTGATCTGAGACTCCCCGAGACACGAAGGACCGAGAAGAAGCCATGGCTGAAGTACTTGTGCTCGTCGAGCACGCCGACGGTGCCCTGAAGAAGGTCACCACCGAGTTGATCACCGCCGCCCGGGTGCTGGGCGAGCCGGCCGCGGTCGTGGTGGGTGCCCCCGGCACCGCCGCCCCGCTGACCGACGCGCTGAAGGCCGCCGGTGCCGCCAAGATCTACGTCGCCGAGTCCGACGACGCGGTCAACTACCTGATCACGCCGAAGGTCGACGTGCTGGCCTCGCTGGTGGAGTCGGCGACCCCGGCCGCCGTGCTGCTGGCCGCCACCGCCGACGGCAAGGAGATCGCCGGCCGGCTGGCCGCCCGCACCGGCTCGGGCGTGCTGACCGACGTGGTGGAGATCAAGGAGGGCGGCAAGGCCGTGCACTCGATCTTCGGCGGTGCGTTCACCGTCGAGGCCGAGGCCACCGCCGAGACCCCGATCTTCACCGTCCGGCCCGGCTCGATCGAGGCCGCCCCGGCCGAGGGCGCGGGCGAGGTCGTCAACGTCGAGGTGCCGGCCCCGGCCGAGAACGCCGTCAAGATCACCAAGCGCGAGCCCGCGGTGGCCGGCGACCGTCCGGAGCTCACCGAGGCCAGCGTCGTGGTGGCCGGCGGCCGCGGTGTCGGCAGCGCCGAGAACTTCAAGATCGTCGAGGAGCTGGCCGACGCGCTCGGCGGCGCGGTGGGCGCCTCGCGTGCGGCGGTCGACTCGGGCTACTACCCGGGCCAGTTCCAGATCGGCCAGACCGGCAAGACCGTGTCGCCGCAGCTGTACATCGCACTGGGCATCTCCGGCGCGATCCAGCACCGCGCCGGCATGCAGACCTCGAAGACCATCGTCGCGGTCAACAAGGACGAGGAGGCGCCGATCTTCGAGATCGCCGACCTGGGCATCGTCGGCGACCTGTTCAAGGTCGCCCCGCAGCTGACCGAGGCGATCAAGGCCCGCAAGGGCTGAGGTCCCGGTTCGTTCCGAAACGCCCCGGCGCGCCGCGCGCCGGGGCGTTTCGCCGTTGCGGGGGTTCCCTCCGGCGCCGCGCAGGTGAAGACTGGGGGTGTCGATGCGACCGGCACCGGCACCCTGCGGCGGAAGGTCGGGCCATGCGCATCACCGTCATCGGCGCCTCCGGACAGATCGGCTCCCGGGTGGTCGGCCTGCTGCGCCGCGCCGGCCACGAGGTGGTGGGCGCCGCGCTGTCCACCGGGGTGGACGTGCGCTCCGGCGCCGGCCTGCCGGAGGCCATGGACGGCGCGGATGTCGTTGTGGACGTAGTGAATTCGCCGTCGTTCGAGGACGGGCCGGTGATGGAGTTCTTCACCGTCGCGGCGCACCGGCTGCTCGGCGCGGCCCGCGCGGCCGGGGTGGGGCACTACCTGGTGCTGTCGATCGTGGGATGCGACCGGCTGCCCGACAGCGGCTACCTGCGCGCCAAGGCCGCCCAGGAACGGGCGGTCGCCGCCGCCGGGATTCCCTACACCATCGTGCGGGCCACCCAGTTCGACGAGTTCGCGGCGGCCATCGTCGACTCCCTCACCCACGACGGGCAGGTCCGGGTGCCCGACGGGCGCATCCAGCCCATCGCCGCCGACGACGTCGCTGCCGAGGTGGCGCGCAGCGCGGTGGCCGCACCCCGCAACGGCGTCCGCGACATCGGCGGGCCGGAGAAGATGAGCTTCGCCGAACTGGCCCGGACCGTGCTCGCCGACCGGGGCCGCGAGCTGCCGGTGGTGATCGACCCGCGGGCCACCTACTTCGGCACCGTCGTCGACGCCGACAGCCTGGTCACCGGCGAGGGCGCCACGCTCGCGCCGACCACGCCGGCCGACTGGTTCGCGCAGCACTGAGCGACCGCCGTCCGGGCCGGTCGGCGCGCTGCGACTATCCTGGGGACCGTCATGAGCACGGCCCCCGAGTCGGTGTATCTCGATCACGCCGCCACCACCCCGATGTACCCCGCCGCCATCGAGGCGATGACGGCCGTGCTGGCGACGGTGGGCAACGCCTCCTCGCTGCACACCACCGGCCGGGCCGCCCGGCGCCGGATGGAGGAGGCCCGGGAGACGCTGGCCGGGCTGCTCGGGGCGCGGCCCAGCGAGATCGTGTTCACCGCGGGCGGCACCGAGGCCGACAATCTGGCCGTCAAGGGCATCTACTGGGCCCGCCGCGGCGCCGACGAGCGCCGCCGGCGCATCATCACCACCCCGATCGAACACCACGCCGTGCTCGACGCCGTGCACTGGCTCGTCGAGCACGAGGGCGCCGAGGTCACCTGGCTGCCGGTCGGCGCCGACGGCTCGGTGGCCCCGGCCGCGCTGCGCGCCGCGCTCGAGGAGCACGACGACGTCGCCCTGGTGTCGGTCATGTGGGCCAACAACGAGGTCGGCACCATCCTGCCGGTCGCCGAACTGGCCGGGGTGGCCGCCGAGTTCGGGGTGCCCGTGCACAGCGACGCGGTGCAGGCCGTCGGCCACATCCCGGTCGACTTCACCGCGGCCGGGCTGGCCGCGATGAGCGTGGGCGCGCACAAGTTCGGCGGGCCGGTCGGGGTGGGCGCGCTGCTGCTGCGCCGCGACACCGCCTGCGTGCCGCTGCTGCACGGCGGCGGCCAGGAACGCGACGTGCGCTCCGGCACCCCGGACGTGGCCGGGGCGGTGGCGACGGCGGTGGCGCTGCGCGAGGCGGTGGCGTCGATGGACGACACCGGCACCCGGGTGCGGCGGCTGCGGGACCGGCTCATCGACGGCGTGCTCGAGCGCATCGACGGGGTACGCGTCAACGGGGCCGTGGGGGCCGACCGGCTGCCCGGCAACGCGCACTTCACCTTCGCCGGCTGCGAAGGGGACGCGCTGCTGATGTTGTTGGACGCCAAGGGAATCGAGTGCTCCACCGGTTCGGCCTGCACGGCCGGGGTGGCGCAGCCGTCCCACGTGCTGATCGCGATGGGCGCCGATCCGGCCAGCGCCCGCGGATCGCTGCGGCTGTCGTTGGGGCACACCAGCACCGACGCCGACGTGGACGCCGCGCTGGCGGTGCTGCCCGGCGTGGTGGAGCGGGCCCGGCAGGCCGCACTGGCCGGGGCGGGGGTGGACAAGTAGTGCGCGTGCTGGTCGCGATGAGCGGCGGGGTCGATTCGTCGGTCGCGGCCGCCCGGATGGTCGATGCCGGGCACGAGGTGGTCGGGGTGCACCTGGCGCTGTCGGCCAGCCCGGACGCACTGCGCACCGGCTCGCGCGGCTGCTGCTCGCGGGAGGACGCCGCCGACGCCCGCCGGGTCGCCGACATCCTGGACATCCCGTTCTACGTGTGGGACTTCGCCGAGCAGTTCAAGGAGTCGGTGATCGACGACTTCGTGGCGTCCTACGCCCGCGGCGAGACCCCCAACCCGTGCGTGCGCTGCAACGAGCGGATCAAGTTCTCCGCCCTGGCCGCCCGCGCGCTGGCCCTGGGCTTCGACGCGGTGGCCACCGGCCACTACGCCCGGCTGGAGAACGGCCGGCTGCGCCGCGCGGTGGACCGCGACAAGGACCAGTCCTACGTGCTGGCGGTGCTGACCGCCGAGCAGCTGCGGCACGCGTTGTTCCCGGTCGGCGACACCCCCAAGGCGCAGATCCGCGAGGAGGCCGCCCGGCGCGGGCTGGCGGTGGCCCGCAAACCGGACAGCCACGACATCTGCTTCATCCCGTCCGGGGACACCCGCACCTTCCTCGGCGCGCGCATCGGGGTGCGGCCCGGCAAGGTGGTCGACTCGGCCACCGGCGCGGTGCTCGCCGAGCACGACGGGGTGCACGGCTTCACCATCGGGCAGCGCAAGGGCCTGGGCATCCCCGGCCCCGGGCCCGACGGCCGGCCCCGCTACGTCACCGCGATCGAGCCGGAGACCGGCACGGTGCGGGTCGGACCGGCCGAGGAGCTCGACGTCTGGACGCTGACCGGGCTGCGGCCGGTGTTCACCTCGGGCGTGCCGTTCGACGGCCCCGTCGAGTGCGTGGTGCAGGTGCGCGCCCACGGCGGGCTGGCGGCCGCGGTCGCCGAACTGCGCGACGGGCGGCTGCGGGTGCAGCTGCGCGAGCCGCTGCGCGGCGTGGCGCCCGGACAGACCCTGGTGCTCTACCGCCCCGACCCGGACGGCGACGAGGTGCTCGCCGCGGCCACCATCGGCCGCTGAGCGCCCGGGAGGCGGCCCCGTGTCGGCATCGAATACTGTTGGCCGCGTGAGCCTTTTCGCCACCGCAACCGGAATCGGATCCTGGCCGGGCAGCGCGCCCCGGGAGGCCGCCGCCGTGGTCGTCGGTGAGCTGCCCGGACTGGCTCACCTGGTCGAACTGCCCGCCCGCGGGGTGGGTGCGGACCTGATCGGCCGCGGTTCGGCGCTGCTGGTCGACATCGGCTTCGACACCTGCCCGCGCGGCTACCGGCTGGCCGGTGGGCGCAGCGCGGCGGCCCGCCGCGCGGCGAGCCTGCTGGCCGAGGACCTCGACGCGCTGGAGGAGGCCTGGGAGCGGGCCGGCCTGCGCGGCGGCGGCCGGCCGGTCAAGGTGCAGGCCGCCGGGCCGGTGACGTTAGCCGCCGAGCTGGAGCTGCGCACCGGCCACCGGGCGATCACCGACCCGGGCGCGGTGCGCGACCTGGGCCAGTCGCTGGCCGAGGGGCTGGCCGCCCACCGCGCCGAACTGGCCCGCCGGCTGGACACCACGGTGGTCGTACAGCTCGACGAACCGCTGCTGCCCACCGCACTGGCCGGCCGGCTGACCGGCGTCACCGCCGTCACCCCGGTGCCCGCGCTGGACGAGCCGGTGGCGGTCGAACTGCTCGACACCTGCGTGGCCGCCGTCGGCACCGAGGTCGCGGTGCACTGCTGCCACCCCGACGTGCCGTGGCAGGTGCTGCGGCGCAGCACGATCCACGCGGTGGCGACGGACCCGTCGGGCTTCGACGCGGCCCGGCTGGACGGGCTGGGCGAGTTCCTCGACGCCGGCCGCACCGCGCTGCTCGGGCTGGTGCCCACCACCGAGCCGGACCGGCTGCCCACAGACACCGAACTCGCCCGTGCGGCAGCCGAACTCGTCGACCGGCTGGGCTTCGCCCGGACGCTGCTGCGGGAGCGGATCGGGATCAGTCCGGCGTGCGGGCTGGCCGGGGCGAGCCCCGGCTGGGCGCGCACCGCGATCGAACTGGCCCGGCGCACCGTCGCCGTGCTCGCCGAGGGCGCCGAGGAGCTCTGACTCAGCCGCCGTCGAACTCGGCGATCCGCCGCCGCGGGGCCACCTGCCGCCAGGACGCGTCGACCAGCTCGGTCACCTCGCGCCAGTCCACCGGCGCACCGGTCAGGTCCAGTCCGACCCAGCCGTGCGGCCCCAGGTAGGCCGGCCGGAAGAACCGGGGATCGGCCAGCAGCGCCGGCAGCTCGGCCGGATCCGCCTTGACCAGCACCGAGTGCGGCTGGTCCAGGGTCGCCCCGGCCACCTTCGCGGTGCCGCCGTAGATCGCGAACATCCGCGGCGCGCGGAAGGTCGGCCGGCCCCAGGCGATCCGTTCGCAGGTCCCCGGGAAGCCCAGCGCGATCGCGCGCAGCCGGGCCAGGCCGGGATCGTCGTCGCGGAACATCACCGGGTGCGGCACCGGCCCAGCGTAGCCGGACGGTCGGGCTGCTCCGATAGCCTTTCGACGTGAGCGCGAAGGCTACCCCGGACCCCGATCAGCCGGCCGATCAGCTGACCGAACAGCTGGCCGAACAGTCCGAAGACGCCCCCGACGCCGCGCTGCGGCGCCAGTGGCAGGAACTGGCCGACCAGGTGCGCGAACACCAGTTCCGCTACTACGTGCGGGACGCGCCGATCATCTCCGACGCCGAGTTCGACGCGCTGATGCGCCGTCTGCAGGAGCTCGAGGACGCCCACCCGCAGCTGCGCACCCCGGACTCGCCGACCCAGCTGGTGGGCGGGGCCGGGTTCGCCACCGACTTCGCGCCGGCCGAGCACCTCGAGCGAATGTTGAGTCTGGACAACGTCTTCACGCCCGAGGAGCTGGCCGCCTGGACCGCCCGGGTGGAGGGCGAGGTCGGCTCGGACGTGCGGTACCTGTGCGAGCTGAAGATCGACGGGGTGGCGCTGTCGCTGCTGTACCGGGACGGCCGGCTGGTGCGCGCGGCCACCCGCGGCGACGGTCGCACCGGCGAGGACGTCACGCTCAACGCCCGCACCATCGCCGACATCCCGGAGCGGCTGCAGCCCTCCGACGAGTTCCCGGTGCCGGCGGTGCTGGAGGTGCGCGGCGAGGTGTACTTCCGGGTGGCCGACTTCGAGGAGCTCAACGCCGGCCTGGTCGCGGCCGGCAAGGCCCCGTTCGCCAACCCGCGCAACAGCGCGGCCGGTTCGCTGCGGCAGAAGGACCCGGCGGTCACCGCGCGCCGGCCGCTGCGGATGATCTGCCACGGCATCGGCCACACCGAGGGGTTCCGGCCGGCCACCCTGCACGACGCCTACCGGGCGCTGCGCGCCTGGGGGCTGCCGGTCTCCGAGCACACCGCGCTGGTGCACGGCCTGGCCGGGGTGCAGGAGCGCATCGCCTACTGGGGCGAGCACCGCCACGAGCTCGAGCACGAGATCGACGGCGTGGTGGTCAAGGTCGACGACCTCGCGCTGCAGGGCCGGCTCGGCGCCACCTCGCGCGCGCCGCGCTGGGCGGTGGCCTACAAGTACCCGCCGGAGGAGGCCCAGACCCGGCTGCTGGAGATCTGGGTCAACGTCGGGCGCACCGGCCGGGTCACCCCGTTCGCCTACATGGAGCCGGTCAAGGTGGCCGGCTCCACGGTGGCGCTGGCCACCCTGCACAACGCCCAGGAGGTCGGCCGCAAGGGGGTGCGGATCGGCGACACGGTGATGATCCGCAAGGCCGGCGACGTCATCCCCGAGGTGCTCGGCCCGGTGGTGGACCTGCGCGACGGCAGCGAGCGCCGGTTCGTGATGTCCACCCACTGCCCGGAGTGCGGCTCGCCGCTGGCCCCGGCCAAGGAGGGCGACGTCGACCTGCGGTGCCCGAACACCCGGCGCTGCCCGGCGCAGCTGCGGGAGCGGGTGTTCTACGTCGCCAGCCGCGGCGCCCTGGACATCGAGGGGCTCGGCTACGAGGCCGGCAGCGCGCTGCTGCGGGCCGGGGTGATCGCCGACGAGGGCGACCTGTTCGACCTCACCGCCGACGACCTGCTGCGCACCGACCTGTTCACCACCACCAAGGGCACGCTGTCGACCAACGGCGAACGGCTGCTGGCCAATCTGGCCAAGGCCCGCTCCCAGCCGCTGTGGCGGGTGCTCGTCGCGCTGTCCATCCGCCACGTCGGCCCCACCGCGGCGCGGGCGCTGGCCACCGAGTTCGGCAGCATCGACGCGATCATGGCGGCCTCCGAGGAGCAACTCGCCGCCGTCGAGGGCGTCGGGCCGATCATCGCCGCGGCGGTCAAGGACTGGTTCGCGGTGGACTGGCACCGCGCCATCGTGGAGAAGTGGCGCGCGGCGGGCATCCGGATGGCTGACGAACGCGACACCTCCGTCGAGCGCACCCTGGAGGGCCTGTCCATCGTCGTCACCGGCACGCTGCGCGACTTCACCCGCGACGAGGCCAAGGACGCGATCATCGCCCGCGGCGGCAAGGCGGCCGGGTCGGTGTCGAAGAAGACCGCGTTCGTCGTCGCCGGGGACTCGCCGGGCTCCAAGTACGACAAGGCCGTCGAGCTGGGCGTGCCGATCCTCGACGAGGACGGGTTCCGCCGGCTGCTCGAGGGCGGCCCCGCCGCCGTCGGCTGATCCCCGGCGTCCTCAGCGCAGGATGCTCGCGACGATGCCGGCCAGGTAGCCCAGCCGGGCCACCTCCGACGGCCGGAACGCCGGCCCGCCCGGCCGGCCCAGCACCACCGCGGTGTTCGGATCGCCCAGCGGCGCCGCGGCCAGCGCGATGTCCATGTCCCGCCACACCTGCGGCACCCAGTCGGCCTCGATGTCGAGCACGGTGGCCTGCTCCAGCGGCAGCCACGGCGCCGACTCGGCGTGCGTCTCCGGCGCCCCGTGGCTGCCCACGATCCGGCGCAGCCCGTCGGCGTCCTGGCGCACCACCGTGCACCAGCCCACCCGCAGCACCCGCGGTGCCTCGTCGGCGAGCACCTGCAGCTTCTCGGCCGTGCCCGGGGCCGCGGCGATGTGGTCGACGAGCTCGAGCTCGCGGTGCGCCTCCAGCAGCCCGGTGTGCGGCCGCACGGTGTCGACGTAGACGCCCTTGAGGTTCTCCGCCGCGGTGATCAGCATGTCCGGCATCGCGCCGGCCGGCAGCTCGACCACGATGTCGTCGATGGCGTACCCGGTACCGCGCTCGACGACGTCGAGGGACAGGATGTCGGCGCCCACCGACCCCAGCGCGACCGCGAGGGAGCCGAGGCTACCCGGACGGTCCTCGAGTTGGACCCGGAGCAGATACGAAGGCACGCGCAACACTGTCGCACAAGGGGGTGCACCCGGCACGCCGCGGTCGGACTAGGCTGTTGCCACGTGTCCCAGATCTCCAGAGCAGAGGTTGCCCACCTGGCACGCCTGGCTCGGCTGGCGCTGACCGAGCAGGAACTGGACAGCTACGCCGCCCAGCTCGACGCCATCCTCGAGCACGTGAGCCGCATCCAGGCCGTCGACGTCACCGGCGTCGAGGCCACCGGCAACCCGTTGAAGGCCGTCAACGTCACCCGCCCCGACGTCGTGCGCCCGGGGCTGACCCAGGCCGAGGCGCTGGCACAGGCACCGCGGGCCGAGGACGGCCGCTTCGCGGTGCCGCGGATCCTGGGGGAGGCGCAGTGACCGACGAACTCGTCCGGCTCGACGCGGCGACGCTGGCCGCCCGGATCGCGGCCGGGGAGGTGTCCGCCACCGAGGTCACCCGGGCCTGCCTGGACCGGATCGCCGCCACCGACGACCGCTACCGCGCGTTCCTGCACGTCGCGGCCGACCGGGCGCTGGCGGCCGCGGCCGACGTCGACGCCGCCGTCGCCGCCGGCGAGCCGCTGCCGTCGCCGCTGGCCGGGGTGCCGCTGGCGCTCAAGGACGTGTTCACCACCACCGACATGCCCACCACCTGCGGATCGAAGATCCTCGAGGGGTGGGTGGCGCCGTACGACGCCACGGTGACCGCGCGGCTGCGCGCCGCGGGCATCCCGATCCTGGGCAAGACCAACATGGACGAGTTCGCCATGGGCAGCTCGACCGAGAACTCCGCCTACGGGCCGACCCGCAACCCGTGGGACGAGACCCGGGTGCCCGGCGGCTCCGGCGGCGGCAGCGCGGCCGCGCTGGCCGCGTTCCAGGCGCCGCTGGCCATCGGCACCGACACCGGCGGCTCGATCCGCCAGCCCGCCGCGCTCACCGCCACCGTCGGGGTCAAGCCCACCTACGGCACGGTGTCCCGGTACGGCCTGGTGGCCTGCGCGTCGTCGCTGGACCAGGGCGGGCCGTGCGCGCGCACCGTGCTCGACACCGCGCTGCTGCACCAGGTCATCGCCGGCCACGACCCGATGGACTCCACCTCGCTGGACGTGCCGGTGCCCGACGTCGTCGGCGCGGCCCGGCAGGGCGCGGCCGGGGATCTCCGGGGCGTGCGCGTCGGCGTTGTCAAGCAGCTGCGCGGCGACGGCTACCAGCCCGGCGTGCTGGCGTCGTTCAACGCCGCGGTGCAGACCCTGACCGAGCTCGGCGCCGAGGTGGTCGAGGTCGACTGCCCGCACTTCGAGCACGCGCTGGCCGCCTACTACCTGATCCTGCCCTCGGAGGTGTCGAGCAACCTGGCCCGCTTCGACGCCATGCGCTACGGGCTGCGGGTCGGCGACGACGGCACCCGCAGCGCCGAGGAGGTGATGGCGCTGACCCGGGCCGCCGGCTTCGGCCCGGAGGTCAAGCGGCGCATCATGATCGGCACCTACGCGCTGTCGGCCGGCTACTACGACGCCTACTACAACCAGGCGCAGAAGGTGCGCACCCTGATCGCCCGCGACCTCGACACGGCCTACGAGCAGGTCGACGTGCTCGTCTCGCCGACCACCCCGACCACCGCGTTCGCGCTGGGGGAGAAGGTCGACGACCCGCTGGCGATGTACCTGTTCGACCTGTGCACGCTGCCGCTGAACCTGGCCGGGCACTGCGGCATGTCGGTGCCGTCGGGGCTGTCGCCGGACGACAACCTGCCGGTCGGGCTGCAGATCATGGCGCCGGCGCTGGCCGACGACCGGCTCTACCGGGTGGGTGCGGCCTACGAGGCCGCCCGGGGGCCGCTGCCGACCGCCGTGTAACCGCCGGGGTTAGCGGGCAAGATGAGGGCATGCGCATTGGAGTACTCACCGGTGGAGGCGACTGTCCCGGCCTGAACGCGGTGATCCGCGCCGTGGTGCGCACCTGCGACGTCCGCTACGGGTCGTCGGTGGTGGGCTTCCAGGACGGTTGGCGCGGTCTGCTGGAGAACCGGCGCATCCAGTTGCGCAACGACGACCGCAACGACCGGCTGCTGGCCAAGGGCGGTACCGTGCTGGGCACCGCGCGGGTGCACCCGGAGAAGCTGCGGGCCGGGCTGGACCAGATCAAGCAGACCCTCGACGACAACGGGATCGACGTGCTCATCCCGATCGGCGGCGAGGGCACGCTGACCGCCGCGCACTGGCTGAGCGAGGAGAACGTGCCGGTGGTCGGGGTGCCCAAGACCATCGACAACGACATCGACTGCACCGACCTGACGTTCGGCCACGACACCGCGGTGTCCATCGCCAGCGAGGCGATCGACCGGCTGCACTCCACCGCCGAGTCGCACCAGCGGGTGATGATCGTCGAGGTGATGGGCCGGCACGCCGGCTGGATCGCGCTCAACGCCGGGCTGGCCTCGGGCGCGCACCTGATCCTGATCCCGGAGCAGCCGTTCGACGTCGAGGAGGTCTGCCGGCTGATCAAGCAGCGGTTCGTCCGCGGCGACTCGCACTTCATCTGCGTGGTCGCCGAGGGCGCCAAACCCGCGCCCGGCTCGATGGAGCTGCGCGAGGGCGGCATCGACGAGTTCGGCCACGAACGGTTCACCGGGGTGGCCCAGCAGCTCGCCGTCGAGGTGGAGAAGCGGATCAGCAAGGAGGTGCGGGTCACCGTGCTCGGGCACGTGCAGCGCGGCGGCACTCCGACCGCCTTCGACCGGGTGCTGGCCACCCGGTTCGGGGTGAACGCCGCCGACGCCGCGCACGCCGGCGAGTTCGGGACGATGGTGGCGCTGCGCGGCCAGGAGATCGTGCGGGTGCCGCTGGCCGACGCGGTGCGCCGGCTCAAGCTGGTGCCGCAGTCCCGCTACGACGACGCCGCCGAGTTCTTCGGCTGAGCCCCCGACCCCCCGCTGCCCGGCTCGCCGGGAAGGGGGACGGGCGACGGGCACCCACTAGGATCGGGGCCATGACTGTTGGCACCGCCGAACTGCTCGACTACGACGACGTCGTCGCGCGCTACGAACCCGTGCTCGGCCTGGAGGTTCACGTCGAACTGTCCACCGCCACCAAGATGTTCTGTGGCTGCGCCAACCGGTTCGGCGCCGAGCCCAACACCCAGGTCTGCCCGGTGTGCCTGGGCCTGCCCGGCTCGCTGCCGGTGGTCAACCAGGCCGCCGTCGAGTCGGCCATCCGCATCGGCCTGGCGCTCAACTGCGAGATCGCGCCGTGGTCGCGGTTCGCCCGGAAGAACTACTTCTACCCGGACATGCCGAAGAACTACCAGATCTCGCAGTACGACGAGCCGATCGCGGTGAACGGCTACCTCGACGTGCCGCTCGACGACGGCACCACCTTCCGGGTCGGCATCGAGCGCGCCCACATGGAGGAGGACACCGGCAAGCTCACCCACCTCGGCAGCGCCACCGGCCGCATCGAGGGCGCGACCACCTCGCTGCTGGACTACAACCGGGCCGGGGTGCCGCTGATCGAGATCGTCACCAAGCCGATCGAGGGCGCGGGGGAGCGGGCCCCGGAGATCGCCCGCGCCTATGTCACCGCGCTGCGGGATCTGCTTCGCGCCCTTGGGGTTTCCGACGTCCGGATGGACCAGGGGTCGCTGCGCTGCGATGCCAACGTGTCGCTGAAACCCAAGGGGCGGGCCGAGTTCGGCACCCGCACCGAGACCAAGAACGTCAACTCGCTCAAGAGCGTCGAGGTGGCGGTGCGCTACGAGATGCGCCGGCAGGCCGCGATTCTCGACGCCGGCGGCACCATCACCCAGGAGACCCGGCACTTCCACGAGGACGGCTACACCTCGCCCGGGCGCAGCAAGGAGACCGCCGAGGACTACCGCTACTTCCCCGAGCCCGACCTCGAGCCGGTCGCGCCGAGTCCGGAGCTCGTCGAGCAGTTGCGCGCCACCCTGCCGGAGTACCCGTGGGTGGCCCGCAAGCGGCTGCAGCAGGAGTGGGGCGTCTCCGACGAGGTGATGCGCGACCTGGTCAACGCCGGTGCGGTGGAACTCGTCTCGGCCACCATCGCCGCGGGCGCCCCGAGCGAGGCGGCCCGCGCCTGGTGGGGCAACTTCCTGGTGCAGAAGGCCAACGAGGCCGGCGTGGACCTCGACGCGCTGCCCATCACCCCCGCCCAGGTCGCCACCGTGATCCGGTTGGTCGACGAGGGCAAGCTGTCCAACAAGCTGGCCCGCCAGGTGGTCGAGGGCGTGCTGGCCGGCGAGGGCGAGCCCGAGCAGGTGATGGCCGACCGCGGCCTGGAACTGGTGCGCGACGACTCGGCGCTGCAGGCCGCCGTCGACGCCGCGCTGGCCGCCAACCCCGACATCGTCGAGAAGATCAAGGGCGGCAAGGTGCAGGCCGCCGGTGCGATCGTCGGCGCGGTGATGAAGGCCACCAAGGGCCAGGCCGACGCCGCGCGGGTGCGCGAGCTGGTGCTGGCCGCCTGCGGCCAGGCCGGCTAGCCCGCGCCGGCCCCGGCCGGGGCCGGCGCGGCCTATGTCTTCTCGTCGTTCTGCCGCGGGAAGCCGCCGCCCTGCGGGAACAGCGGGAACACCACGTCGTCGAGCTTCTCGGCATCCCCGGCGGTGCGGTTGACCGTCGCACCCCAGATGTTGCCGTCCGGGGACACCGCCAGCGCCCAGGCGTGCCCGCGGGTGTCCTGGCGGACCACCTCCGGCTCACCGGTCACCGCGCCGGTGTCCGGCGCCAGCCGCACCGCCACGGTCTGCTTCGGGTTGATCAGGTTGACCAGCACGGTGCCGTCCAGCGCGGCGCAGCCGGCCACCCCGGGCCGGTCCGGCCACTCCCAGACCACCGAGGTGCGGGAGTCCTTGGTGATCCGGTGCAGCCGGTCGGCGGTCGGGCCGCGGTCGGTGACGTAGAGCGAACGGTCCGACGGGTCGATGCACATGCCGCCGCCCGGCCCGAGCCCGGACAGCGCGGTGGTGGTCGGCGCCGGGTTCACCGTGGTCGGCTGCTCGATCCGCAGCACCTTGCCGGCCAGCGAGTTCGGGTCGTTGGCCAGCGCCGGGTCGCCGGCGTCGCCGGTCTGCACGAGCAGGGTGGTGGGGCTGGTGAAGATCAGCGACCCCATGTTGCCGGTGGGGCCCTTGGGGATCCCGGTCAGGATCGGCTTGGGCGGATCCTGGTCGGCGATGCGCACCACCCGGTTGTCGGTCGGGGTGGTGATGTAGGCGTACATCAGCCGGTCCTGGGCGTAGGTGGGCGACAGCACGATGTCCATCAGGCCGCCGTCACCGGTCGGGTCCACCGGGACGACCACCTTGACCTCCGGTTCGGCCCGTACCGACACCTTCTTCACCGCGCCGGTGAGCCGCTCGGCCACCAGCGCGGACTTGGCGTCCGGCAGCATGATCAGCCCGCTGGTGCTGTCCAGGCAGCCCTGCATCACCCCGGGTGCCGGGCACTCCTTGGGGAAGGGCTGGGCCGGCAGCGGGGGCGGCGGCGGGGGCGTGGTCCGTGGCCCCGGCTGCAGCTGCGGCGGGGTGGTGAAGGGCTGGGTCTGGGCGCTGTCGAAACGGGCGCACGACGAGCCGACGAGCAACGCAGCGCAGGCCAGCGCCACGACGCTGGCCACCGGCCGACGCGGTTTCATGCTGGCCAGCGTACGTACCGCCGGCGGCACCGCGCCAACGGCGGGCGGGGCCGGCCGGGCCGGGACGCGATTCGGTTTCGAACAGATTTCGACCCGCGCCAATACCGGGTTGCGCGGTGACGAGCACTTACGCTAGGCCCCGTGAGCACCGACCCCCAGGACCACCAAGGCTGGCAGCGGCCCGACGACGCGGGTGTGCGGCCCGCCTCGGCGAGCCTGGTCGATCCCGAGGACGATCTCGCCGCGACCTTCGGCGGCGACCTGGAGACGACGGCCATCCCGCGCTACGGAACGTCGGCCGCGCCGAACGGCGCCCCGGCCGGCGGGGTGCAGTCGCCCTACAGCCTGCTCAACGATCCCGAGCCGCTGCCCTACGTCCAGCCCAGCCCGCCCCAGGCGTACGGCTCCTACGCGGCCGAACCGGTGCAGGTCGGGGTGGACGACAGCGTCGAGGAACGGGTCCGGGCCGCCGGCCGGCGCGGCACCACCGACCTCGGGCTGCTGCTGCTGCGCGTCGGATTCGGGCTGCTGCTCATCGCCCACGGCCTGCAGAAGACCTTCGGCTGGTGGGGCGGGTCCGGTCTGGGCGGCTTCCGGGACTCGCTGGCCGAGACCGGCTTCCGCTACGCCGACATCCTCACCTACCTCGGCGTGGTCACCGAGATCGGCGCCGGCGTGCTGCTCGTGCTCGGGCTGCTCACCCCGCTGGCCGCGGCCGCCGCGCTGGCCTACCTGCTCAACGGCCTGCTGGCCGGTATCGCCGCGGCCGGGGGCGGACTGCCGTTCTTCCTGCCCGACGGGCTGGAATTCCAGCTCACCCTGTTCGTGATCGCCGCGGTGATCGTGCTGGCCGGCCCGGGCCGGTACGGGCTCGACGCCGGCCGCGGCTGGGCCCGGCGGCCGTTCGTCGGCTCGTTCATCGCGCTGGTGCTCGGCGTCGGCCTCGGCATCGCGGTGTGGGTGCTGCTCAACGGCACCAACCCGCTGGCCTGAGCCCGGATCAGCGGGGTTCGCCGGGATTCCGGTGCGGGGGATTCTGGTAGGGGTTCGGCACCCGGCCGCCGCTGGCCAGCGCCAGCGCCGGCAGCGTGGCGAAGGTCACCGCGGGCAGCCGCACCGCGTCACCGTCGCGCAGTTCGGCGACCGCCCACCGGCCCTTGTCGAAGCGCAGCCCCTTCAGCTCGTCCCAGCGCACCCGGCGGCTGCCCAGCAGGGTGCGGGCGGTCAGCCCGTCGGGGTCGGCCACGGTGCGGTAGCGCACCACCGCCGCCGACAGCAGCACCGGGACCAGCAGCAGCACCACGAACCAGCGCGGGCCGGCCGCGATCGCCGGGAGCAGGCCGACGAGCAGGATCGCCACCCCCAGATGTGCCAGCGGGGAGATGCGCAGGACCATCGGGGCCGGGGTGCGGGGTCGCCGATCGGATGTCACCCGGTCATCTTCGCACCGGGTCGTGCCCACCCCGGGCCCGCGGTGCCCTGCGGCCCATGTCACCCCGGGTGGAATTTGATTTTTCACCGGCGCAGGGTCTACCGTCGGTTGTTATGCAGTTCCTGGGGATGCTCGTAGTAATTGGTTGGCGCGTCGGTGCCGCGCTGGCCCGTTGCCGGGCATAGCCACCAGCATCGACGCGCCACCCTCGTGCAGCAGCATCGGCTGCCGGGGGTTTTTTCGTGTTCGGGGCGAAAACTCCCGCGGACCTGCATCCGACAACAACATCCGGTGAACAAGTACAAGAGGGACACCAAGTGAGCGCACCCACCACCCGGGCCGAGGCGAAGCCGGTCAACGGCGCCGCCCCGGCTCAGACGACACCGTCCAAGCGGATTCCGCCGCAGCAGATGACCGGCGCGGAGGCCGTGGTTCGTTCACTGGAGCTGCTCGACGTAGACGTCATCTTCGGCATCCCGGGCGGCGCGGTGCTGCCCGTCTACGACCCGCTGTTCGACTCCAAGAAGCTGCGCCACGTGCTGGTCCGCCACGAGCAGGGCGCCGGCCACGCCGCCAGCGGCTACGCGCACGCCACCGGCCGGGTGGGGGTGTGCATGGCCACCTCCGGCCCGGGCGCGACCAACCTGGTCACCCCGCTGGCCGACGCGAACATCGACTCCATCCCGGTGGTGGCCATCACCGGGCAGGTCGGGCGCAGCCTGATCGGCACCGACGCGTTCCAGGAAGCCGACATCTCCGGCATCACCATGCCGATCACCAAGCACAACTTCCTGGTCCGCGACGGCGACGACATCCCGCGGATCATCGCCGAGGCGTTCCACATCGCCGCCACCGGCCGTCCCGGCCCGGTGCTCGTCGACATCCCCAAGGACCTGCTGCAGGGCCAGTGCACCTTCAGCTGGCCGCCGCGGATGGAGCTGCCCGGCTACAAGCCGAACACCAAGCCGCACAGCCGCCAGATCCGCGAGGCCGCCAAGCTGATCGCGGCCGCCCGCAAGCCGGTGCTCTACGTGGGCGGCGGGGTGATCCGCGGTGACGCCAGCGCCGAGCTGCGCGAGCTGGCCGAGCTGACCGGCATCCCGGTGGTCACCACGCTGATGGCGCGCGGCGCGTTCCCGGACAGCCACCCGCAGAACCTGGGCATGCCCGGCATGCACGGCACGGTCGCGGCGGTGGGTGCGATGCAGCGCAGCGACCTGCTCATCGCGCTGGGCACCCGGTTCGACGACCGGGTGACCGGTCGGCTGGACTCGTTCGCGCCGGAGGCCAAGGTCATCCACGCCGACATCGACCCGGCCGAGATCGGCAAGAACCGGCACGCCGACGTGCCGATCGTGGGCGATGTCAAGGCCGTCATCGCCGACCTGGTCGCCGCGCTGCGCCGGGACGGCGGCCCGCGGCCGAACCTGGACGACTGGTGGACCTACCTGCGCGGGCTGCAGAACACCTATCCGCTGAGCTACGGCCCGCAGAGCGACGGCAAGCTCTCGCCCGAGTTCGTCATCGAGACGCTGGGCAAGCTGGCGGGCCCGGACGCGGTCTACGTCGCCGGCGTGGGCCAGCACCAGATGTGGGCCGCGCAGTTCATCAACTACGAGAAGCCCAAGACCTGGATCAACTCCGGCGGCCTGGGCACCATGGGGTTCGCCATCCCGGCGGCGATGGGCGCCAAGATGGGCCGGCCGGACGCCGAGGTGTGGGCCATCGACGGCGACGGCTGCTTCCAGATGACCAACCAGGAGCTGGCCACCTGCGCCATCGAGGGCGTGCCGATCAAGGTCGCGCTGATCAACAACGGCAACCTGGGCATGGTGCGCCAGTGGCAGACGCTGTTCTACGACGAGCGGTACAGCAACACCGATCTGGCCACCCACACCCAGTGGATCCCGGACTTCGTCAAGCTCGCCGAGGCCCTCGGCTGCGTCGGGATGCGTTGTGAGCGGGCCGAGGACGTCGCCGACATGATCGAGCGGGCGCGCGCCATCAACGACCGCCCGGTGGTCATCGACTTCATCGTCGGCGCCGACGCCCAGGTGTGGCCGATGGTCGCCGCCGGCACCAGCAACGACGAGATCATGGCGGCGCGCGACATCCGGCCGCTGTTCGACGACAACGAGGAGGGCCACGCCTGATGAGCGTCTCCACCCACACCCTCTCGGTGCTCGTCGAGGACAAGCCCGGCGTGCTCGCGCGCGTCGCGGCGCTGTTCTCCCGGCGCGGCTTCAACATCGAGTCGCTCGCCGTCGGCGCCACCGAGCAGAAGAACATCTCCCGGATGACGATCGTGGTCCGGGTCGAGGATCAGCCGCTCGAGCAGATCACCAAACAGCTCAACAAGCTGATCAACGTCATCAAGATCGTGGAGCAGGACCCGGACAACTCGGTGGCCCGCGAGCTGGCGCTGATCAAGGTGCGCGCCGACGCGGCCACCCGCGGTCAGATCATCGAGGCGGTGAATCTGTTCCGCGCCAAGGTTGTCGATGTGTCGACCGAGTCGTTGACCATCGAGGCGACCGGCACCCAGGACAAGCTGGAGGCACTGCTGCGGGTCCTGGAGCCGTACGGTATTCGCGAGCTGGTGCAGTCCGGTGTGGTGTCCTTGTCACGCGGGCCGCGCGGCATCGGGTCCGTCAAGTAGGGATCCGTCAGGTAGCAACGAAGAATCAGGAAAGAAGAATCACGTGGCAGTTGAGATGTTCTACGACGACGACGCCGACCTGTCGATCATCCAGGGTCGCAAGGTCGGGGTCATCGGCTACGGCAGCCAGGGCCATGCCCATGCGCTGAGCCTGCGCGACTCCGGTGTGCAGGTCAAGGTCGGCCTGCGCGAGGGTTCGAAGTCCCGCGAGAAGGTCACCGAGCAGGGGCTGGAGGTCGACACCCCGGCCGAGGTCGCCAAGTGGGCCGACGTCATCATGCTGCTCGCCCCCGACACCGCCCAGGCCGAGATCTTCACCAACGACATCGAGCCGCACCTCAAGGACGGCGACGCCCTGTTCTTCGGCCACGGCCTGAACATCCACTTCGGGCTGATCAAGCCGCCGGCCAACGTCACCGTCGCGATGGTCGCGCCGAAGGGCCCGGGTCACCTGGTGCGCCGCCAGTTCGTCGACGGCAAGGGCGTGCCCTGCCTGATCGCCGTGCACCAGGACCCCAAGGGCGAGGGCCAGGCGCTGGCGCTGTCCTACGCCAAGGGCATCGGTGGCGGGCGTGCCGGCATCATCAAGACCACCTTCAAGGAGGAGACCGAGACCGACCTGTTCGGTGAGCAGGCCGTGCTGTGCGGCGGCACCGAGGAACTGGTCAAGGCCGGCTTCGACGTCATGGTGGAGGCCGGGTACGCCCCGGAGATGGCCTACTTCGAGGTGCTGCACGAGCTCAAGCTCATCGTCGACCTGATGTACGAGGGCGGCATCGCGCGGATGAACTACTCGGTGTCCGACACCGCGGAGTTCGGCGGCTACCTGTCCGGCCCGCGCGTCATCGACGAGGGCACCAAGGACCGGATGCGCCAGATCCTCAAGGAGATCCAGGACGGCACCTTCGTCAAGCGGCTGGTCGCCAACGTCGAGGGCGGCAACAAGGAGCTCGAGGAGCTGCGCCGCAAGAACGCCGAGCACCCGATCGAGGTGACCGGCAAGAAGCTGCGCGCCCTGATGAGCTGGGTGGATCGGCCGATCACCGAGACCGCCTGAGAGCCAACGACTTCGGCGCGGCCGGCACCGCCGGCCGCGCCGAAGCGCGTTCAGGGCGCCAGCGCCGGCGGCGCGGTGATGCCGAACTCGCGGCGCAGCACGGTGCGCGCCGCGTAGAACCCGGCCATCCCGTGCACCCCGGTGCCCGGCGGGGTGGCCGACGAGCACAGGTAGGCCCCCGGGATCGGGGTGCTCCACGGATTCCACCGCAACGTCGGGCCGACCAGCGCGGCGAACAGCGTCGCCCCGCCGACGATGATGTCCCCGCCGACGTAGTTGGCGTTGTGCTCGGCCATCCGCGCGGCCGGCACGCAGCGGGCCGCCACCACCAGGTCCCGGAACCCGGGTGCGGCCCGCTCGAACGCCGCGACGACGGTCTCGGTGAGGTCGACGGGGGAGCCGGCCGGCACGTGCGCGTAGGTCCACAGCGGGCGCCGGCCCGCGGCGTCGATGCGCGACGGGTCGGCCAGGTGCGGCAGCACCGCCAGGATCATCGGGTGCTCGGCGTGCCGGCCCCGCGCGACATCCCGTTCGGCGGCGGCCATCTGCGCGCGGGTGCCACCCAGGTGCACGGTGGGCGCAGCCGCCATCCGCGGGTCCCGCCACGGGATCTCGCCGGACAGCACGAAGTCGACCTTGCACACCCCCGGCCCGAACCGGTAGCGGCGCAACGCCCGGGCGTAGCGCGGCGGCACCGCGTCGCCGTAGATGTCCAGCAGTGCGGTGGGCGCGGTGTCGTAGATCACCACCCCGGGCGGGGGAGCGGTCACCGGTTCGCCGACGACGAGTTCGCCGCCGTGCGCGGTCAGATCGGCGATCAGCGCATCGGCGATCACCTGGCTGCCGCCCACCGGCACCGGCCAGCCCACGGTGTGCGCCAGCGTGCCGAGCAGGACCGCCGCGCCCGCGTTCACCGGGGAGGGCATCGGCGTGATCGCGTGCGCGCCGACCCCGGTCAGCAGGGCGCGGGTGTCCTCGCCGCGCAGCAGCCCCCAGGCCGGGCCGCCGTGGGCCAGCACCCGCAGCCCGGCCCGCACGGTGCCGACCGGGTCGGCCGGCAGGCTGCGCTTGTCGCCGAGGAAGAACCGCACCACCGCGTCGGGGCGCTCCACCAGCGGGCCGAACAGTCGGCGCCAGCCGCGGCCGTCGGACAACTCGGCGCAGGTGCGGTCCAGATCCCGGTAGGCCACCGCCGCCGAACCGTCCGGCAGCGGGTTGGCGTAGGAGATCTCCGGGACCCGCATCCGCACCCCGCGCGCGGCCAGGTCGAAGGCGGCGAAGAACGGCGAGGCCAGCCCCAGCGGGTGCACCGCCGAGCACACGTCGTGGCGGACGCCGGGGAACTCCGGGTCCGCCACGGTGCGCGACCCGCCGCCCGCGGTGGGCTGGGCCTCGAGCACCCGCACCCGCAGCCCGGCCCGGGCACAGACCACCGCCGCGGCCAGCCCGTTGGGCCCGCTGCCGACGACCGTCACGTCCACCGACCCCAAACTACCGGCACGGCGTGGTCCTTTAGGCTGGTCGGGTGAGCCTTCCCGTTGTACTGATCGCCGACAAGCTCGCCGAATCGACCGTCGCCGCCCTGGGGGACCAGGTCGAGGTCCGCTGGGTCGACGGCCCGGACCGGCCGAAACTGCTGGCCGCCGTGGCCGATGCGGACGCGCTGCTGGTCCGTTCGGCGACCCAGGTGGACGCCGAGGTGCTGGCGGCCGCGCCCAAGCTGAAGATCGTCGCGCGGGCCGGGGTGGGGCTCGACAACGTTGACGTCGAGGCCGCGACCGCGCGCGGTGTGCTCGTGGTCAACGCGCCCACGTCGAACATCCACTCCGCCGCCGAGCACGCGGTGGCCCTGCTGCTGGCGGCCGCCCGGCAGATCCCGCAGGCCGACGCCACGCTGCGCGCCCACACCTGGAAGCGCTCGCAGTTCTCCGGCACCGAGATCTACGGCAAGACCGTCGGCGTGGTCGGGCTGGGCCGCATCGGCCAGCTCGTCGCGCAGCGGCTGGCCGCCTTCGGCACCCACCTGCTGGCCTACGACCCCTACGTGGCCCCGGCGCGTGCCGCCCAGCTCGGGGCGGAACTGGTCGGCCTCGACGAGCTGCTGACCCGCGCCGACATCATCACCGTGCACCTGCCGAAGACCCCGGAGACCGCCGGGCTGATCGGGCGGGACGCGCTGGCCAGGACCAAGCCCGGTGTGATCATCGTCAACGCCGCCCGCGGCGGGCTGATCGACGAGGAGGCGCTGGCGGAGGCGGTCCGCAGCGGCCATGTGCGCGCCGCCGGCATCGACGTGTTCGCCACCGAGCCGTGCACCGACAGCCCGCTGTTCGAGCTGCCCCAGGTGGTGGTGACCCCGCACCTGGGGGCGTCCACCGCCGAGGCGCAGGACCGCGCCGGCACCGACGTGGCGCGCAGCGTGCGGCTGGCGCTGGCCGGCGAGTTCGTGCCCGACGCGGTCAACGTCGGTGCCGGCCCGGTCAGCGACGAGGTGTCGCCGTGGCTGGATCTGGCCCGCAAGCTGGGCCTGCTGGCCGGCACCCTGGCCACCGAGCCGACCACCACGCTGAGCGTGCGGGTGTGCGGCGAGCTGGCCGCCGAAGACGTTGAGGTGCTGAAGCTCTCGGCCCTGCGTGGGCTGTTCGCCACGATCACCGACCAGCAGGTGACGTTCGTCAACGCGCCGGCCCTGGCCGCCGAGCGCGGGGTGGACACCGAGCTGGTCAAGGTCACCGAGAGCCCGAACCACCGCAGCGTGCTCGACGTGCGCGCGGTGGGCGCCGACGGCAGTGTGACCAACGTTGCCGGCACCCTGTCCGGCTCCGGGCAGGTGGAGAAGATCGTCCAGATCAACGGCCGCAACTTCGATCTGCGCGCCGAAGGGGTGAACCTGATCATCCACTACGAGGACAGGCCGGGCGCGCTCGGCAAGATCGGCACCCTGCTCGGCGCGGCCGGCGTGAACATCCTGGCCGCCCAGCTCAGCCAGGACATCAGCGGCGAGGGAGCGACCATCATGCTGCGTCTGGACCGGGACGTGCCCGCGGACGTACGGGCGGAGATCGGCACCGCTGTGGGTGCCGAGACACTGGAAGTGGTTGATCTGTCGTGAGCGGACTGAAACTGGCCGTCATCCCGGGTGACGGCATCGGCCCGGAGGTGATCGGCGAGGCCGTGAAGGTGCTCGACGCCGTGCTGCCGGGTGTCGAGAAGACCCACTACGACCTGGGGGCGCGGCGCTACCACGCCACCGGGGAGGTACTGCCGGAGGGCGTGCTCGACGAGCTGCGCGGCCACGACGCGATCCTGCTCGGCGCCATCGGCGACCCGTCGGTGCCGCCCGGGCTGCTGGAACGCGGGCTGCTGCTGCGCATCCGGTTCGAGCTCGACCACCACATCAACCTGCGGCCGGCCCGGCTCTACCCGGGGGTGACCAGCCCCCTGGCCGGGGCGCCGGAGATCGACTTCGTGGTGGTGCGCGAGGGCACCGAGGGCCCCTACACCGGCAACGGCGGCGCGCTGCGGGTGGGCACCCCGCACGAGGTGGCCACCGAGGTGAGCGTGAACACCGCCTTCGGCGTGGAGCGGGTGGTGCGTGACGCGTTCACCCGGGCCCAGCAGCGCCGCAAGCACCTGACGCTGGTGCACAAGACCAACGTGCTCGCGTTCGCCGGCAGCCTGTGGTCGCGCACCGTCGAGCGGGTGGGCGCGGAGTTCCCCGACGTCGAAGTGGCCTACCAGCACATCGACGCGGCCACCATCCACCTGGTCACCGATCCGGGCCGGTTCGACGTGATCGTCACCGACAACCTGTTCGGCGACATCATCACCGACCTGGCCGCGGCGGTGTGCGGCGGCATCGGGCTGGCCGCCAGCGGCAACATCGACGCCACCCGCACCAACCCGTCGATGTTCGAGCCGGTGCACGGCTCGGCCCCGGACATCGCCGGGACCGGCAAGGCCGACCCGACCGCGGCGGTCATGTCGGTGGCGTTGCTGCTGTCGCACGTCGGCGAGCACGAGGCCGCCGCCCGGGTGGACAAGGCGGTGGCCGCCCATCTGGCCACCCGCGGCGACGCGGCACTGTCGACCACCGAGGTCGGCGAGCGGATCCTGGCGAACCTCTAACCGGACCGCGCCCCGGCCCGTCGGGGCTCGCCGGGGACCAGCGGGATCGCGAGCAGCGGCAGCAGCGCGCAGCACGCGAACGCCGCCGAGTACCCGGCGAGCCCGATCAGCTCACCGAACAGCGGCGCGGCCGCGGCCGAGGCCAGATGCTGGGTGGTGTTCTGCATGCCGAGCGCCCGGCCGCTCCAGTACGGGCCGGCGATCTCGGCGATCGCGGTGAACGCCAACCCGTTGTCGGAGACCGTGATCATCGACGCGGCCAGCATCACCAGCACCGCCGCCGCGCCCCAGCCCGGCCGGTTGGTGACCGCGAGCAGCAGCATCGACACCGTCGCGGCGGCGGCGATGAGCCGGATCGGCCGCAGCCGCGAGCCGACCAGGTCGGACCAGCGGCCCGCCGCGATGCGTCCCACCGCGCCGGCCAGCTGCGCGACGGTGACCATCGTGCCCGCCGCCACCGGCGACCAGCCGTGGTCGGCCATCAGCCAGACCAGGGTGAACGTCCACAGCACCGACTGCGGCACCACCAGCAGCACCGACACCGCGTGGATCCGCCACAGCAGCGACGAGCCGCGGTAGGGGTTGGCCAGCTGCTCGGCCGGGGCGTCCCGGCGCGGCGGCCGCGGCGGGTCCACGACCGCGACCGCGCACACCACCGCGGCCAGCGCGCACACCGCCGCCGGGAACAGCTGTGCGACGGCCGGCCCGTGGTCGGCGGCCAGCGTGGGGATCACCAGCGCGCCCAGCCCGACCCCGAGCGGGGTGGCGGTCTGGCGGATGCCCATCGCCATGCCGCGCTGCTGCGGCGGGAACCAGCCGGCCACCAGCCGGCCGCTCGCGGAATTGCTGCTGGCCGCGGCCATCCCGCCCAGCAGCAGGAAGATCCCCACGGCGGCAAGTGAATCGGCCATCGCCGCGGCGAAGGAGGCGGCCGCGGTGAGGGCGGAACCGACGGTCAGCACGAACCGCTCGCCGGCCCGGTCCACCACGTAGCCCCAGCCGATGAGCGTGGTCACCATGCCGAAGCTCGGCAGCGCGGCCATCAGCCCGGCGGTCGCCAGGCTCAGCCCGCGTTCGCTCTGCAGCGTCGGGATGAGGAACGCCACACCGTTGATGAAGACGTTGGCGAACAGCGTCGCGCCCAGCGCGATGGCCAGCATCGACCAGCGCCGGGCGGTCCCGACGGGGGTGGCGTCCACCGTTTAATGGTGGCACGGTATCCCAGACTCTGAACTGTGATCTCACATTGCGGGATGCGACCGGCGGTGCGGCGGATCCCCGGAGGTCGGGGCGTCGGCGGCGGGTTTGCGACCACTAGGCTGTGAAGGATGCGTCTAGGACGAGTTGCCAGCCCCGACGGTGTCGCCTTCGTCAGCATCGAGGGTTCGCCCGCGGACCCCGATGCGATCGTGCGCGAGATCGCCGAGCACCCGTTCGGCCCGCACCGGTTCACCGGCCGCCAGTGGAAGCTCGCCGACGTGCGGCTGCTGGCCCCGATCCTGGCCAGCAAGGTGATCTGCATGGGCAAGAACTACGCGGCGCACGCCGCCGAGATGGGCGGCAGCACCGTCGAGCACCCGGTGATCTTCCTCAAGCCCAACACCGCCATCATCGGCCCGAACGTGCCGATCCAGTTGCCCGCCGGTGCCGAGGTGCACCACGAGGGCGAGCTGGCGGTGGTGATCGGCCGGCCGTGCAAGAACGTGCCGGCCGCCCGGGCCGCCGAGAACATCCTGGGCTACACGGTGGCCAACGACGTCACCGCGCGCGACCAGCAGCGCGCCGACGGGCAGTGGACCCGGGCCAAGTCGCACGACACCTTCTGCCCGGTCGGGCCGTGGATCGAGACCGAGATCGACCCCGCCGACCTGGAACTGCGCACCGAGGTCAACGGCGAGGTGCGGCAGCGCAGCCGGACCTCGCTGCTGCTGCACGACATCGGTGCGATCGTGGAGTGGATCTCGGCGGTGATGACGCTGCTGCCGGGGGACATCATCCTGACCGGCACCCCCGAGGGGGTCGGGCCGATCGAACACGGCGACACCGTGTCGGTGACCGTCGAGGGTATCGGCACACTGACCAATCCTGTTGTCCGCAAAGGGAACCAAGCCGCGCGCGAGGAGTGAGAGTGAGCACCAACGAGACCAGGGTCCGGGTTCGGTTCTGTCCGTCGCCGACCGGCACCCCGCACGTCGGCCTGATCCGCACCGCGCTGTTCAACTGGGCCTACGCCCGGCACACCGGCGGGGACTTCGTGTTCCGGATCGAGGACACCGACTCCGCCCGCGACAGCGAGGAGAGCTACCAGGCGATCCTGCAGGCGCTGCGCTGGCTGGGCCTGGACTGGGACGAGGGACCCGAGGTGGGTGGCCCGTACGGGCCGTACCGGCAGTCGCAGCGGATGGACATCTACCGCGACGTGGTCGACCGACTGCTGGCGGCGGGGGAGGCCTACGAGTCGTTCTCCACCCCGGAGGAGGTCGAGGCCCGCCACCTCGCCGCGGGCCGCAACCCCAAGCTCGGCTACGACAACTACGACCGAGACCTCACCGAGGAGCAGAAGGCCGCCTTCCGGGCCGAGGGCCGCCGGCCGGTGATCCGGCTGCGCATGCCCGACCGCGAGATCGGCTGGCACGACCTGGTGCGCGGCTACACCAGCTTCCCGGCCGGCACGGTGCCCGACTTCGCGCTCACCCGGGGCAACGGCGAGCCGCTCTACACCCTGGTGAACCCGGTCGACGACGCGTTGATGAAGATCACACACGTGCTGCGGGGCGAGGACCTGCTGCCGAGCACGCCGCGCCAGATCGCGCTCTACGAGGCGCTGATGCGGATCGGGGTGGCCGACGCCATCCCGCAGTTCGCCCACCTGCCCAGCGTGCTGGGTGAGGGCAACAAGAAGTTGTCCAAGCGCGACCCGCAGTCCAACCTGTTCGCCCACCGCGACCGGGGCTTTCTGCCCGAGGGGCTGCTCAACTACCTGGCCCTGCTGGGCTGGGGGCTGGCCGAAGACCGGGACGTGTTCAGCCTCGACGAGATGGTCGCGGCCTTCGACATCACCAAGGTCAACGCCAACCCGGCCCGGTTCGACCAGAAGAAGGCCGACGCCATCAACGCCGAGCACATCCGGCTGCTCGACGAGCAGGAGTTCACCCGGCGGCTGGCCGCCTACTTCGCCGACCACGGCTACGACACCACGCTCGACGAGGCCGGCTTCGCCGAGGCGGCCAAGCTGGTGCAGACCCGCATCGTGGTGCTGCGCGACGCCTGGGACCTGCTGAGGTTCTTCAACGACGCCGAGTTCGCCCTGGACGAGAAGTCGGCGGCCAAGGAGCTCAAGCCCGAGGCGGTGCCGGTGCTCGACGCCGCCCTGGCCGCGCTGGAGGCCGTCGGCGCGTGGACGGCCGCGGCGATCGAGGAGGCGCTCAAGGCGGCCCTGCTGGACCGGCTGGGCCTCAAACCGCGCAAGGCCTTCGGCCCGGTCCGGGTGGCGGTCACCGGGGCCTCGATCAGCCCGCCGCTGTTCGAGTCGCTGGAGCTGCTCGGCCGTGACCGCAGTCTGGCCCGGCTGCGCGCCGGCCGCGACCACGCGACGTCCGCCGCGGCGCAGGGGTGAACCCGGGACCGGGCCGACTCGGGCCGGGGGCGATTTGGAGCTACGAAAAAATTTGGTAATCTTCTGTGCGGCAAGGCGATGACGCCCCGGGCGATCCCCGGGGGCGGAACAGCCGAGCCGAGCCCATGACCAGAAGTGATGGGCTGCTGTTGGGGTATGGTGTAATTGGCAACACAGCTGATTCTGGTTCAGCCGTTCTAGGTTCGAGTCCTGGTACCCCAGCAAGTCAGCGCCCAGCGGCGTGGCGACCTCGACGATTAGGCCGAGACCGCCGAATACGCTAAGCTGACTAACCGGTCCGGCCCCGTCGTCTAGCGGCCTAGGACGCCGCCCTCTCACGGCGGTAGCGTGGGTTCGAATCCCATCGGGGCTACCACACCGGCCGCGCCGCGGCCAGCGCAGAGAGCGCCCGCTCCCACCGGAGCCGGGCGCTCTCGGCGTTTCGGGCCCGGTTCGGTTCGCCGCGGGGCACCCGCGTGATGATGCTCACAACCGCCGGGTGAGCGCCTCCGAGGCGGCCAACAGATCCTGCGCCCAGCGTGCTCCCGGGCGCCGGCCGATCCGGTCGATCGGGCCGGACACCGAGATCGCGGCGATCACCACACCCCGGCCGTCGCGCACCGGCGCCGAGACGCTCGCCACACCCGGCTCGCGCTCGGCCACGCTCTGTGCCCAGCCCCGCCGGCGCACCTCGGCCAGGGTGCGTTCGGTGAACTTCGCCGCCGGCAGCACCGCCTGCTGGGTGGCCGGGTCGGCGTAGGCCAGCAGCACCTTGGCCCCGCTGCCCGCGGTCATCGGCAGCCGGGTCCCGACCGGCACGGTATCCCGCAGCCCGGCAGGCGGTTCCAGCGCGGCAACACAGACCCGCGTGGTGCCCTCCCGGCGGTACAGCTGCACGCTCTCCCCGGTGAGCTCGCGCAGCCGCGGCAGCACCACCGCGCCGGCGGTGAGCAGCGGATCGTGCACCTTGGCCGCCAGCTCGGTCAGCGCCGGACCGAGCCGCCAGCGGCCTTCGGCGTCCCGGGCCAGCAGCCGGTGCACCTCCAGCCCGGCGGCCAGCCGGTGCGCGGTGGCCCGCGGCAGTCCGGTGCGCTCGCACAGTTCGGCCAGCCCGCACGGGGATTCGGCCACCGCATGGAGCAGCGAAACCGCTTTGTCGAGCACGCCGATGCCGCTATCCTGTCTCACAGGGAGATACTAGCTTCCCGGATTGTGGGATCGCCAGGCCAACGGAGCAGGTCGGGCGGTCGACGGAATCGAGCCAGACAAGCGAATCGAGAAAGTGATGCAGCAGCCCTCCAGCGCGCCGGCCCGGCCCCGCACCCTGGCCCAGAAGGTGTGGGACGACCATGTCGTGGTCGAGGGGACCGGCAGCGGCGCCTCGCGCGAACCCGATCTCATCTACATCGATCTGCACCTCGTGCACGAGGTGACCAGCCCGCAGGCCTTCGACGGGCTGCGGCTGGCCGGCCGCGCCGTGCGCCGCCCCGACCTGACCATCGCCACCGAGGACCACAACGTCCCGACCGTCGACATCGACAAGCCGATCGCCGACCCGGTCTCGCGCACCCAGGTCGAGACGCTGCGGCGCAACTGCGAGGAGTTCGGCATCCGGCTGCACCCGATGGGGGACGCCAACCAGGGCATCGTGCACATCATCGGCCCGCAGCTCGGCCTCACCCAGCCCGGCATGACGATCGTGTGCGGTGACAGCCACACCTCCACCCACGGCGCCTTCGGCGCCCTGGCCATGGGCATCGGCACCTCGGAGGTGGAGCACGTGCTGGCCACCCAGACGCTGCCGCTGCGGCCGTTTCGGACCATGGCGGTCAACGTCGACGGCGAGCTGCCGCCCGGCGTCACCGCCAAGGACATCATCCTGGCCGTGATCGCCAAGATCGGCACCGGCGGCGGGCAGGGACACGTCATCGAATACCGCGGCAGCGCCATCGAATCGTTGTCGATGGAGGGCCGGATGACGATCTGCAACATGAGTATCGAGGCCGGTGCCCGGGCCGGCATGGTCGCCCCCGACGAGACCACCTTCGAGTACCTGCGTGGCCGTCCGCACGCGCCCAAGGGCGCGGACTGGGACGCCGCGGTGGCCTACTGGCGGCAGCTGCGCACCGACGAGGGCGCGGAGTTCGACACCCAGGTCTGGCTCGACGCCGGCGAACTGAGCCCGTTCGTCACCTGGGGCACCAACCCGGGCCAGGGCGTGCCGCTGAACGGCGTGGTGCCCGACCCCGCCGAGATCGCCGGCGAGGCCGACCGGCTGGCCGCGGAAAAGGCTTTGGCCTACATGGACCTTCGGCCGGGCACCCCGATGCGCGACATCGCCGTCGACGTGGTGTTCGTCGGCTCCTGCACCAACGGCCGCATCGAGGACCTGCGCGCGGTCGCCGAGGTGCTGCGCGGCCGCAAGGTGGCCGACGGCGTGCGGATGCTCATCGTGCCCGGCTCGATGGCCGTGCGGGCCCAGGCCGAGGCCGAAGGGCTCGACCGGATCTTCCTCGAGGCCGGTGCCGAGTGGCGGCAGGCCGGCTGCTCGATGTGTCTGGGCATGAACCCGGATCAGCTGCAGCCGGGGCAGCGCTGCGCCTCCACCTCCAACCGCAATTTCGAGGGACGCCAGGGCAAGGGCGGCCGCACCCATCTGGTGTCGCCGGCCGTCGCGGCGGCCACCGCCGTCCGCGGCCGACTGTCCTCGCCCGCCGACCTGTAACCCACCGACCTCCAGGAGACAAGCCATGCAACCGTTCACCGTCCACACCGGGATCGGCGTCCCGCTGCGCCGCTCCAACGTCGACACCGACCAGATCATCCCGGCGGTGTACCTCAAGCGGGTGACCCGAACGGGCTTCGAGGACGGCCTGTTCGCCGCCTGGCGCACCGACCCGAGCTTCATCCTCAACCAGCCCCCGTTCGACCGGGGTTCGGTGCTGGTCGCCGGTCCGGACTTCGGCACCGGTTCGTCGCGCGAGCACGCCGTCTGGGCACTGCTGGACTACGGGTTCCGGGTCGTCGTCTCGTCCCGGTTCGCCGACATCTTCCGCGGCAACGCCGGCAAGGCCGGGCTGCTGGCGGCCGAGGTGGCCCAGGACGACGTGGAACTGCTCTGGAAGCTCATCGAGCAGCAGCCCGGGTTGGAACTGACTGTGAATCTTCAAGATCGGACCATCACCGCCGGAGAGGTCGTGGTGCCGTTCAAGATTGACGACTACACCGCCTGGCGGTTGCTCGAGGGACTCGACGATATCGGCCTTACGCTGCGCAAACAGGCCGAGATCGAGGCCTACGAGCAGCGCCGGCCGGCCTGGAAACCACGCACCCTGCCGGACCCGGCGAAGGCCTGACAGGCCGAATTCACCGTCGGTGACGGGGTAATCGGGCTCACAATTCAGAGCCTCAAGCGCGGCAATCGGATTGCCGAGAAGTTCGCCGGAATCGCCTGAAAACAGGCGTGGCGCTTGGATATCAGTGGTCCGAGGGTTTACCGTGTCCACTAGTCGGTCCAAAAGGACCACTGGTTCCGGAGGTTTTGCATGAACAAGGCAGAGCTCATCGACGTCCTGCAGGAGAAGATGGGCACCGATCGCCGCCAGGCCACTGCCGCGGTCGAGCACATCGTCGACGCCATCGTGCGTGCCGTGCACCGGGGTGACAGCGTGACCATCACCGGCTTCGGCGTTTTCGAGCAGCGGCGCCGCGCCGCCCGGGTGGCGCGCAATCCGCGCACCGGCGAAACCGTCAAGGTCAAGCCGACACTGGTGCCCGCCTTCCGGCCGGGTGCGCAGTTCAAGGCCGTGGTGTCCGGCGCGGCCAAGCTGCCCGCCGACGGGCCGGCCGTCAAGCGCGGGGCCACCGCTCCGGCGACCAAGCGGGCCGCGGCGAAGAAGACCGCCGCCAAGAAGACCGCCACCAAGGCGGCCGCGAAGAAGACCGCGGCCAAGGTTCCGGCCAAGAAGACCGCCGCCAAGAAGGCGCCGGCCAAGGCCACCGCGACCAAGGCCACCGCGAAGAAGACCGCGGCCAAGGTTCCGGCCAAGAAGACCGCCGCCAAGAAGACCGCCACCAAGGCGGCCGCGAAGAAGACCGCGGCCAAGGTTCCGGCCAAGAAGACCGCCGCCAAGAAGGCGCCGGCCAAGAAGGGCCGCAAGTAA